>CEVF01154269.1_pt1 | contig 16977 bp, 16 predicted proteins | sample 356441 | NCBI WGS metagenome assembly CEVF01 (sample SAMEA2622765, study PRJEB7988) | marine metagenome | biome: marine biome (ENVO:00000447); feature: surface water layer (ENVO:00002042); material: "saline water (ENVO:00002010), including plankton (ENVO:xxxxxxxx)" | depth 5 m
TCCAAAAAAATATATGATTCCAATAGTGGTTCATAATATTCTTTTTTATGAATTTGTTTATACAGCTCTTTATAAAGCACTACTGCTTTTTCATATTGCTTTTCAGCAAAGTACTGATAGGCTAGTTTTTCATTTTGTGATTGTCCAGAACAAAGCTTTGTCAATATTAGTAGTATACCAATTAAAAATCTGTACATTCAATAAATTTATGATTTAAAGGTTAACGAAGAAAATAATATTTAAATTATGATTGCTGGTTATTACCAGCTAGTAATTTAAGATTGGCCCCAACCATTTTTCGATAAATTCAACAGATTCTCCCTTTCTTTTTGCATAGTCTTCAATTTGGTCTTTTTCTATTTTACCAATTCCAAAATATTTTGATTCCGGGTGAGCAAAATACCAACCTGAAACGGATGCTGTTGGATACATGGCCATGCTTTCTGTTAAGGAAACTCCTGTTAATTTTTCTGCATCTAAAAGTTTAAACAGCGTTGGTTTCTCTAGGTGATCTGGGCAGGCTGGATAGCCTGGTGCCGGACGAATCCCTTTGTATGATTCTTTAATTAATTCTTCATTTTTAAAGTTTTCTTCGGTCGCGTATCCCCAAATTTCTTTTCTTACTTTTTCATGCATTAATTCCGTGAAGGCTTCAGCAAATCGATCTGCTAAAGCTTTTAGCATTATCGAGTTATAATCGTCATGATCCGCGTCAAATCGTTCAATATGTTCTTCAATACCAATACCCGCTGTAACTACAAAACCACCAATATAATCTTTTACTCCAGATTCTTTTGGTGCAATAAAATCCACTAGAGAGTGGTTTGGTAAACCTTCTTTTTTCTTTTGCTGTTGTCGTATGGTGAAGAATTTTTCGGATACTTTATTTCTTGATTCGTCGGTATAGACTTCAATATCTTCCCCTACGGCATTTGCTGGCCATATTCCTACTGCGGCCTTATTGACCAACCATTTTTCAGCTATAATTTTATCCAACATTGTATGAGCGTCGGCAAGAAGGGTCTTGGCTTCTTTTCCTACAATTTTGTCTTCTAAAATTGCAGGGTATCTACCGTGCAAATCCCAGGTTTGAAAGAAGGGTGTCCAGTCAATATAATTTCGGATTTCCGTTAAAGGTATATCATCAAATAATTGAACTCCAATGAAATTTGGTTTTTTGACCATGTCTTGACTCCATATTGTCTGCTGACGATTGGCCTTTGCCTTACTCCATGATATTTTTTCTTTAGAAGCTCTTCTGTTTTTATGATGCTCACGCATTCTTGAATATTCATTTTGAATCTCCCGAACATATTCTTTTTTTTCTTCACTCAGTAATTTAGTAGCCACTGTAACTGATCGAGATGCGTCAAGAACGTATACTGTTTGTCCCCCTTTATAATGCTCTTCAATTTTTACAGCAGTGTGTATTTTTGAGGTTGTTGCACCACCAATTAATAATGGAATTTTCATTCCATTTTTTTCCATCTCTTTTGCAACGGTTATCATTTCATCAAGCGATGGAGTAATTAATCCACTTAAGCCAATAATATCTACATTGTGTTCTTTTGCAGCTGCTATGATTTTATCCGGAGGTACCATCACCCCGATATCAATAATTTCATATCCATTGCACCCTAGAACAACGCCAACGATGTTTTTGCCAATATCATGAACATCTCCTTTTACGGTCGCCAATAGAATTTTACCAGCGGAACTGCCTTCTTCTTTTTCGTCTTCCAAAAACGGCAACAGATAAGCGACAGCTTTCTTCATGACTCTGGCTGATTTGACAACTTGTGGTAAGAACATTTTTCCTGAACCAAATAAATCTCCTACTACATTCATTCCGTCCATTAGAGGTCCTTCAATGACATGTAGAGGTTTTTCGTGTGCTTTTCGAGCTTCTTCTACATCTTCGTCTATAAAATCTGTAATTCCTTTTACTAGAGAATGTTCCAGTCTTTTCGCAACCGATTCTTCACGCCATTTATTGTCCGTTTTTTTCTCTTTCGCTGTTTCTACGACGGTTTCCGCAAATTCTAAAAGTCTTTCTGTAGCATCTTCTTTTCGATTGAGAAGCACATCTTCTACTTTTTCCAATAAATCTTTAGGAATGTCATCGTAAACTTCCAGCATGCTGGGATTGACAATTCCCATATCCATTCCCTCTTTAATTGCATGATATAGAAATGCAGAGTGCATAGCTTCTCGAACAGGATTGTTTCCTCTGAAAGAAAAAGAGACGTTGGATACACCTCCACTAACATGTGCTCCGGGTAAATTTTCTCTTACCCAACGAGTTGCCTGAATAAAGTCAAGTGCATTTTTTCTATGTTCTTCTATACCTGTCGCAACAGGAAATACATTTAAATCAAATATTATATCTTGAGGGGGAAAGTTTACTTTAGGTCCGGTCAAAATCGAATAGCTTCTTTTTACAATTTCTATTCTTCGATCATAAGTATCGGCCTGACCAACTTCATCAAATGCCATTATAATCGTCGCTGCACCATATCTTTTTATTTTTCTTGCTTGTTCAATGAATTCGACTTCCCCTCCTTTTAGTGAAATAGAGTTTACAATGGACTTTCCTTGAACACATTTTAAGCCTGCTTCAATTATTTCCCATTTAGAAGAGTCTATCATAATAGGAACTCTTGCTATATCAGGCTCAGCAGCGATTAGGTTTAGGAATTTAGTCATAGCCGAAACACCATCTATCATTCCTTCATCCATGTTGATGTCGATTACTTGCGCACCATTTTCAACCTGATTTCGAGCAATCGATAGCGCTTCATCAAAAAGTTCTTCTTTGATTAATCGTAAGAATTTTCTTGAACCTGTTACATTGGTTCTTTCACCAACATTAATAAAGTTAAGTTCAGGAGTTACAACCAAAGGCTCTAATCCGCTTAAGCGCATGAACGGCAAGTTGAGCCATTTGTATTTGTATTCGCCCCGATAATCAGGATGTAAACTCATTATTTTTTAATTTTCTCGGTTCGTATTTAGCAGCTAAATGGACAATTGCTTTTATGTGTTCAGGTGTTGTTCCGCAACATCCTCCTATTATATTAATCAAGTTGTCTTCTAAGAATTCTTTAATTTGCTTCGCCATTTCATCCGGTGACTCATCATATTCCCCGAACTCATTGGGTAAACCTGCATTTGGATAAGAACTTACACCATATTCAGTGTTTTTTGAGAGTACCTCCAAGTAGGGTTTCATCATTTTAGAACCAAGGGCACAGTTAAATCCAATAGATAATAAATCCAAATGTGAAACTGAGGTTAAAAATGCTTCTGCAGTTTGACCGCTTAATGTTCTCCCGGATGCGTCAGTAATAGTTCCTGATACCATTATGGGTAATTTTATGTTTTTTTCTTCAAAAATCTCATCAATAGCGTACAAACATGCTTTGGCATTTAGTGTATCGAAGATAGTTTCCACCAATATTATGTCCACACCTCCGTCAATCAGAGCATTAGTTTGTTCCTTATAAGCAATTACCATTTCATCCCATGTAATTGCTCTAAAACCAGGATCGTTGACGTCCGGTGAAATCGAGAGTGTCCGATTTGTTGGTCCAATTGAACCTGCAACATACCTTGGTTTATCTGGGGTTTTTAGTGTGTATTCATCAGTAATCTCTTTTGCAACTTTAGCGGAATGAAAGTTAATATCATATACCGCGTTTTCCAAAGCATAATCTGCTTGAGCGATTGTAGTGCCCGAGAATGTATTTGTTTGGATTATGTCTGCTCCGGCATCTAAATATTTTGCGTGAATTTCTTTTAAAATATCAGGCCTCACCAATGCGAGCAAATCATTGTTTCCTTTTAAGGGGTGCGAATGATTTTTGAATCTTTCTCCTCTAAAATCATCTTCTTCCAATTTATAAGTTTGAATCAAAGATCCCATTGCACCATCAAGCACAAGAATTCTATTTTTTAAACTGTTTTTTACACCTGGTTTGTTCATCTTTATTTTCACAATAACAAAAACCTCAAGAGTTTTTTTGAGGATGATATAGGGAGAGAGATATATTATTGTATTTATTTTATTTATCTATCCCCTTTGGGTTGGATTTGGCACCTTCCAAAGTATTGGGGTTGCCAAGGTTTCACAGGGCCTTTCCCTTCACCTTTCTTGATAATTAATTAAAAAAAGAACTAATGAATTACGAATTTACAAAATTCTTTATTCCTGCTCTAATTTTTCCTTTAAATCCAAAGATAACAATTGCAATTAGTATAAGGTATGGCGGTATCATTAGGAAAAGTATGCCTGAGTTTAATCCATTTGCCCAACCGCTATCATTTTGCTCAGCTATTGCTTTACATTGCGAGCACATTGCTGATGCGGGTTGAGTTAACAGAAAGACAACAAGAAATATTAAAATCTTTTTGAACATAGTGCAAAGATACAAAATTGTCCAGTTAAGGTCAATTAGTGTCCGTAATATGGAGATAGCATGAGGTATACAATTGGACCGGTAAGTGCAACATAAAGCCAAACCGGATAAGCCCATTTTACGATTTTTTTGTGACCTTTAATATCCCCGATGAAAGCACGGTAATAAGAAAATAAAATAAAGGGTAAGGAAATTCCCGATAGCACAATATGCGTGGCTAAAATAAAATAGTAGATAACCACAAGGTCTCCGTCGTAAGATGTCTCTTTATTTGTTACATGATAAAGAACGTAGCTTAACAAAAAGAAAACAGACAAAACCATTGCAAACGTATTTAAGCGCATGTGCATAACTACATTCTTCTTTTTAATCATAATAAAAGAGAAGATTAGTGTTATGAAACACGAAAAGTTTATTATTGCATTTACAGTGGGTAAAGCTTTAGTGAATTCCGGTGCTTCATCAGGTCTCGGAAAATCTTTTGATCCCATTAAGGTTACCAACAGAAAAACTACAGCTGTAAATGCCCATATGGCAATTTTTACACTCTTTTTTTCTTTAAATTCCGGTGTTGGGTTTATTGCTGAATTAGCCATTCTATATCTTCGATTAGTTGATTTACTTCTTCAGTATTTGTTCCGTCATACAAACCTCTTATTCTCTTCTTTTTATCTACCAAAACAAGATATTCACTGTGAACAAATGGTATGAGTTGGGTAGTATCTTTTATTGCTGTTAATTTATATGAGACAGCCTGCCTGTATATTTTTTGAGCATCACCAGTTACAAAATCCCAATTGCTAAGTTCAGCATCCATTTTGATTGCGTAATTTAATAATATATCAGTGGTGTCAAATTCTGGATTAACGGTGTGAGAAATAATATGAAATTTTTTTCCTTGTAATTTTTTTTGAACACGAACTAATTGCTTCGTCATTTTTGGACATATAGTTGCGCAGGTAGTGAAAAAGAAATCTGCTACATATACTTGATTTTTATATTTATCCAAAGTAACGATTTCATTGTGTTGGTTTAAAAATTTAAAATCAGAAACAGTATAATCAATTTCTTCTCCTTTATTATTAATTTGTTTTTGGCCGAATACAGGAAGAGGCTGCTTTGGGGAACTACAAGCAACGATAATAAAAAGTAATAAACTACTTTTTAATCTGTTTAATATCCAACTTCCTCGGGACATATTGATTATTTAATAATTTAAACATTTTGGGAATATCCCTTGCAACTTTTGCATCATTAATGGAACAGTGGGCCCTGATATGCTCATCTTTATCTACTAAAACATAATCATACATTTGAGTACTGTCATTTAGTTTGAGCTTTAAATTGTTTTTGATTGTTTCAAATTCATTCTCAGATGCATGAGCTAAATACCACTTTTTAGAAACAGATTTAACATATTCTATTGGAGATTCCTTCCATATACTCATTTTTCGATCATTTTCGAAAATGGATATGACCTTTATATTATTTGCCCGTTTGATAATTTTACCGCCTATATACATAACATGCTTTTCCCATTCTTTAACATTTTCTTTATGGAACATGGTAATCATATACAAAACAGAATCTTTGTGTCGAAAGTGAACGGTATCATCATTAAATGTAGGTAGAGAAAACTCGGGTATGGTGTAGTATTCAGGTGGATTTTTATATTTTAATTTTACAAATTCACCATTATTATTCATTATTGGAAGTGTACCAAGGTTTACAGATATGTAAATAAGCCCCATTGCAATTAGGAAAGGCAAAATAAAAAGACCTAAATAAAGTAATTTCTTCTTCGGAGATGATATTTTTTTGTCTACCATCTTCAAATACTTTTTAGTTTAGGGGAAAGTTAGAGTCACTTACGGCTAAAGCTTCAGTTATTGAAATGAAGATTAAGTAAATAATGAAAACTATGTAAGGTACCAATACTGTTAATTTCATTCCTTTTCTTTCATGTCCTAAATGCATAAATTCCATTACAATGTAGCCTGCTTTTATAAGTGTAAGAATAATATATCCGTATTTTATGGCAGTCCAGGCACTTTCTGAAACATCGGGATTACTTCTTGAATATAATATCCCTACAATAACTTCAACTGCTGTAATTATCGTAAGAAGTATAGTTACTTTAATAATGTTTTTTCGGATTTTTCTTCCTTCTTCTTCAGAGTGTTGAGCTCCTATTGAATACTCCTTAATGTCGTCTCTCTCCATTAGATTAAAGTTTCTAATTATTTTTTGTTAAAGCAAATAGTAGAAGGTAAATACAAATACCCACACTAAATCTACGAAGTGCCAGTACAAACCAACTTTTTCGACCATCTCATAGTGACCTCTTCTCGCATATGTTCCTCCTATGGCATTAACGCAAATAACAATGTTAATTACAACTCCTGAAAAAACATGAAATCCGTGGAAACCGGTTACACAATAAAAAAACTGCGCATATTGTGGTGGTCCATAAGGATTTGATGTGATGGTTGCATTATCACCCCAGGTTTCAATTAAACCATCCGTTCCAGCTATGAATGTTGACCATTCCCAAAACTGTGATCCAAGGAAAATAAAGCCACCAATTATGGTGGCAACCATCCACCTAACGACACCTGCCTTATCATTTCTGTGACCGGCCTCAACTGCAAGAACCATAGTTACAGAGGAAATAATGAGAATAAACGTCATGAAAGCAACATAACCCAATGGAACATGTCCGCTTACGAAAGGAAAGTGGAAAAATACCTGGTCAGAAACCGGCCAGGATGGATAGGTGTAACGAAACCATCCTAATGACACAATGAATGCACCAAATGTTAAAGCGTCGGAAATCAGGAAGAGCCACATCATCATTTTACCATAGCTCATGCTAAAGGGTGATCTCCCTCCTTCCCAAAGTTCTTTAGCTGGAATAGCTTTGCTTACTTCTCCTGCCATTTTAAATAAAAATTTAAGTTTTTCTCAATTAGCCTACAAAATAGAGTAGGAATAACAAAGATAACCACAAAAAATCTAAAAAGTGCCAATAAATGGAACTAACTTCAATTCCGACAATATCATTTTCATTATACTTTTTAAGTAAACTCTTGATTGTCACCACAATTAAGGATATTATACCCCCAATCAAATGCGCTAAATGCAACCCCGTTAAGATATACATCCAACTGCTTGAAACATTGTCTGCATCTAAACTTGGATACATAGGAATTGAATTGTATTCGTCTCTTTTGTCGTAAAATACACCATCCACGTATTTTAATTCGTTATCGTTCATGAAAATTTTATAGTCTACTCCATATTCAACATCTTTGTTTTTAAGCAAACCATCAATTTTCACTACGTCACTTAAATACATTCCTCTGGACTTCATATGTTTCCATCCATCCCTTTGAAATTTTACAAATACTAAACCAAGTATCAAGGTGATAATTACAAAAATGGGAACCAGGTTAAATTTCCCTTTTTTGGCGAGTTTTGATGCAATAAAAAAAGTAATGCTGCTTAAAATTATAACACCCGAACTGATAAAAAACTCATCCGGAACGGTAATTGAAACCCATACAGGACCTGTTTTAGAAACATAATAGCCACTTGCCAGTCCCAGAAAAAGCATAATCATTGACCCAATGGCCAAATACATCATGTTTTTACTTGTCTTCTTTTTAATTTCTAATCTTTCTTCTTTTGGGATACTACTTTTCATAACTTAATAAAATTGATCGGTTAAAAATGTAATAAGCACTAGCGGTAAGTATATAAAAGAGGCAAACATTAGTTTTGTCGCCCATTTTTCATCTAATGTTTTCATCAGCATAATTGCGGGATAAAGCATTATAATTCCAAGCGATAGTACAATTATACTGGAGGTTAAGCCAGCAACACCGAAGTCTGGATGACACGGAAGCATCGCGATTGGAACCATAAATAATGTATAAATTAAAATTTGAAATGCACTTTTCGAATCTTTTCCAGTTGGAGAAGGGAGTAGTTGAAACCCTCCTTTTTTGTAATCGTCATGACATTTCCAGGCAATTGCCCAAAAATGAGGGAATTGCCACATGAATTGAATGCAGAATACAGATAACGCTGCCGGTGATATCCACATGAAATCAACGGCTTCACATGCCGTCCAGCCAATTAAAGGAGGAGCGGCTCCAGGAAATGCTCCAATTAAAACAGCCCATGGTGTTTTTTGTTTCATTGGAGTATAAACAAAAGAGTATAAGCTTAAGCTCAATAACCCTAATATGCCTGTCAAAAGATTGAGCTTCAACCATAAAATTAAGAATCCGGCAATTCCGGAAATTAACGTTATGAACCAAGCCGTTTTTAGAGACATTCTTTCCGTTGGCAGAGGTCGGTTTTTAGTTCTTGACATTAATTTGTCAAGGTTTTTTTCAAAAATTTGATTAAAACCGTTTGAACTTACAGTGACGAGCATTCCGCCAAAACATAGCCAAAATGTGGATAGCCAATCAATTTCTTGATTATTGAACTTAAGTGCGGTAAGGTATGTAATCCCTGCCGAGAAAACAACCAGCAAAGCTAAACGCAATTTCGTAAACTCTTTCAGATCATCAATCAGAGTATTTTTTTTATGTGTATTAATGGTTGACAAATCGAATGCTTATATAACAAAGATAGGCCATTTCAGTTCAATCCTAAAGTCTTATTTATCGAGGTTCTCTATCGCATACCGGAAGTGGCATATCCCCCAAGTATCAAAATCATTTTAATTTGAGGTATTTTTCTTTTGTTTAATGATTTGTAATACCATTGTAAATGTAAGCCGCCCCATTTATAAGCTTTTGAGTAGAGCTCTCTCTTGTTTTCAGATTCTAGTTTTTTGAGAATTTTTTTTGCAAAACTGTAATAATCCAGGGCTTGAATTTCTGTTCTTTTTGGATTCAGCTCACTTTTTCGTGGCTTTATACCATAGAATAGTTTAAATTCTGACTTTTTATCATTTTTGTTGTAGAAGAATTCTGAATTACCATCGTAATCCAAAGCCTCGTGTTCACCTACAACAGGTATGACTAACCCACCATCAAATCCCGATTTTTTTGTTTTGCTGTATAGTGTTTTACTGATTTTTCTCTCTATGGAAGAAGTGTTTGTAAAACGTCTTAATTCAAGTTTGTTTTGAAATACAAGCGATACTTTGTTTAGTGCTGATGTATATTTTAATGAGTCCAACCCTTTTTTTTGCCTTTTTTCGTTTACCAGTTGAAAAACGGTTCTGTTCAGTAGATTATGATTTAAAGTTGTTACACCTAATTTTTTTGTTTTTGCCGATGTATAATCTTTTCTCTGATTAAAGAAGTTTTTGTATTCATCTTCATGTTTTTTTGTTGAAGAGAAAGTTAGTATCAATACTAAAGAGAGAATTGATTTTATCATTTTGTGGTTACTTTTTCAAATGTCACTTTATTATTGATTCCCCATGTGCCTGAGTACAAGATATCATCTAAAACAGTGCTGATTTTATAAATCCCTTTTTCCTTGGGTATATCCTTTGGGTCTGACCAAAAGTTGTATCCTTTGGATATATTACTAACAAGTACTTTCTTAGGATAAAATCGTTTCCCTTTAATGTAATAAACTGGTTTCTTCAATTCTCCTTTGTTGAGGAGCAACGGGATAGCCATTTGATATAAACCAGGTTTATATATTTTTAAAGTTTGTACAGGTTTTTTATTGTTATTTTGTTTGTTAATGGAATAGAGAGCTTTTAGATTATATATTCTGAAGGCTTCTAAATGGGCTTCAAATTTTTCATAATGATTTATGAAAGTTGTGTCCATTTTTCGCCATTTTTCCTTTCTTTTTTCTAATGACTTCTTGTATTTTCTATATTTTACTCTATGCCATCTCTGGATTTTTTTTGCTTTATATACTGTGATAAAAGGGAGAGCTTCAATGGAAAAAGTATCTCTACCTTGAATAAATTGAATTAAATAATTATCGTCATTTGGATTGGGATATATTCTAATGTCTTTAATATCTAAAACGTAAGCTTTTAGTGAACTGTATTTTTTCAATTTTTCAATTTTTGCTTCATCAGAAAGAAAATAAAGTTTTTTTAAATCTTTTTCTAAACTGTCGCCAACATATCTCCACTTTATCCCTTTGTAATGTTTAAGTTCTGGATATCCTTTAATTTTGTCCCCAAAAGGGTTCAGTAATTGATCTCTGTAACCATATTCAGGAGTGATTTCAAAATTTAGTTTTTTCTTCTTTTTTTTTCGCATAAGTTTAACAAAGACTTTTGATACTTTTAAGTCTTGTCCTATTTTCGGAATGTTTGAATAATCCATGCATTTGGGGATAATTTGAGATTCAGAATTGTTTATACATATATTGGTGTTTTGATTGAGTGTTTGCCATTTAGATTTGTATTCCAAATAAAAATATTTATCCAGAGCATATTCCTTTTTAAATTGAGGGAAAATTAAAATTGGTTTTTCAGATTTCACAAAAACTTCTTTGTTTTTGCAAAAAGCTCTAATTTCAATGGCATATTTAGTATCAGAAACATCTCCGTTTGGTAAATATGTAGGGTATTTGGTGTATGCATAATCAGCCTGGGTTCTAAATTCTTTGATTTCAAGTTTTACGTTTCCAATAATAGTGGTATTACCTGTTCCTATGAAACACTCGGCAGGTACCTCAACTTTTGCACCTGAAGGAAGCGTGAACAAATCGCCCACTTCAGTATAAATCATTCGTTTTATTGTTTTTTGATTCTGGACATATTTCCAATTATTCAGCTCTTTAAGTTCATAAGATAAAGTTTGATAATCTGCTCCAAGAATTGTTTTTGGGGTTTTCCAGGTAATCTTATTTTTTGCTATTTTGTTGCCTGATAAATTAAGAAGTTTAAGTTTTGGAAAATCTTCAATATTTAAAGGAAGGTAGGTTAAATAACAGTTCCTGATGTGAATTTCCTCAAATTTATCAGAAGCTCCTATTTTCCAGTCGGATTTGCCAAAAACACAATTATTGATATAAATTCTTTTAATTTTTTTACTTTTTCCTATTTCTTTGAAAACGTCAGAAGGACTCGGGAACCTGCATCCTTTAAAAGAAATGTCTTTACCCCTAAAACGCGCAATAGAACTCGATAGTTTTTCTAAGCAGGAATTATCAATTGTTAAACTGTTAATTTTCTTGAGTTTTGAAATATTATAAGGAATTGTGTTTAAGAATTTATGACCAATTTTCAAGTCTCGAAGTGTTGAATAGCTACCAGTCAGCGACTCAACCAAATCGGAAATTTTTAAATTTTCACAGCCTCTGATATCCAGTTTTTTTAGATTTTTTATTTTTTCAAATTCTTCTGGAAGTCTTTCAAAAGTTCCGTTGGTTAATACAAGTTCCTTTATGAAGTCAATTTTATAAATTTCCTTCGGTAAAAAATTGGCTCCAGAAAGTTTAAGTGTTTTTAAATTTTTCAGAAATTCAACTGTATAATAAGTGAATTTATTCTCAATTGCAGGAGTGTAACTTAAATCCAATGATTTAAGTGTATTCATGAATACTAAGGTGCTTGGAAGTGTATCAATACAATTGTACGATAAATCCAGCTTTTCCCAAAATGTATATTCAAAAATAGGAGGTAAGTACTTGATGTGGTTATCAGAAATACTCACTTCTTTTAATGTTTCGATTCTTCTTATGGCAACGGGTAAATAAAACATATTGCAATGGTTTGCAACAAGCTTTTTAAGATTAGGGAGCTGACTTATCACTGAAAATGCCTGGTTAATATTTAATGTTCTGTTACCCGAAATATCAAGTTCTTCAATACTTTCTATTTTTTTTAACCAGTCAGGCAAAAAAGTTAAACGATTGTTGTTCAATTTTAACTTTTTAAGATTTTTGCATGTCTCAATTATAGAGGGGAGCTCTGTGAATTCCTCATTAGATAAGTTTAAAAACTCAATTCTGGCGGCATTTTTTTTGACCTCAGTATATTTATACTCTTTCTGACCGAAGCCAGTTAGAATACAAAATAAAAATGATATGAAAAATATGGCTTTCATCTTCTGCAAAATAATAATGTTCACAATATATAACATGGTTACATTCAATTCCTATTCCATAATTAAATGTTAATTAGTCGTACCTTTGTAGATTAATTCAATCAGTATATGGCCGGAATTTACATCCATATTCCATTTTGTAAACAAGCTTGTTACTATTGTAACTTTCATTTTTCAACTTCATTTGAAAGGTATCGTTCGGAAATGATTGCTTCAATATGTACAGAATTAAAACATAAAAAATCTGTTTTTAAGGGAGTCAATATTAAAACTGTTTATTTTGGTGGAGGAACGCCTTCACTACTTGAAAATCAAGAGGTCGACTCTATATTACTTACTTTGTATCAAAATTATGATTTAAGCTCAGTTGAGGAAATTACTATTGAAGCAAATCCTGAGGATGTAAGTTTACACAAATTAAAACATTGGAAGTTAAAAGGGATTAATCGAATTAGTCTTGGTGTTCAATCTTTTTTTGAGGATGATTTACAACAAATGAATAGAGTACATGATTCTAAACAAGCCATAAAGGCCCTTGAACATATCAAATCAGCAGGGTTTGATAATTTTTCAATTGATTTCATGTTTGCTCTGCCGTTATTGTCGGACCAGCAATTAATTAGAAATTTAGATAAGGTTATTGAATTGAATGTTCCCCATATTTCTTGTTATAATTTAACTGTTGAAGAGCAAACAGCTTTGATACAATTAATTAAGAAAGGAAAAGTTGAAGAATTGAGTCAGGAGAAATCAATTCGTCAGTTTGAACTTATCATGGAAAAGTTGAGCAATCATAAATATTTACAATATGAAATATCGAATTACGCTAAACAAGGATATAAAAGTAAGCATAACTCTGCCTATTGGGAACAAAAGCCATATATAGGTGTTGGTCCATCGGCACATAGTTTTTATCAAAATGTCAGAACGCATAATATTCCAAGTAATACGGGCTACATTAAAAAAATCAATAGTGGTTCTGATTATTTTGAAACAGAGGAGTTAACAGAGAAAGATTTGTTTAATGAATTGGTTATGACTCGTTTACGTACTTGTGAAGGTGTCAATATTCGTGAAATTGAACTTTTATTCCCTATGTATTTTGACAATTTTAAAGCAAAAACAGCGGTTTTTCTTAGAGGTGGTCAACTTGCTTTTTTTGGAGAGGAATATCGATTAACTAAAGAAGGTAAACTGATGGCAGATTATATTGCCAGTGAGTTTTTTGAAGTTTGACTATTGATTTGAAAAAACAAGGATATCGAATCGGAATTCCATTATAGTTTTAGCTTTCCTTTAAGTGTGTAATACATTCCTAAAGCTGTTGCAACACCAAGAAAAGAACCTGCAACCAAATCCATTAAAAAATGATAAGAAAGATACGTTCTTGAAAAGCCAACTAAAACGGCTAACAGAGTTAAAGCAGCCCCAATTTTTTTATTGGGAATAATCAGCGCTAATCCAAAAAAAACACAAAAAGCTACTGTAGTGTGTCCACTTGGAAAGCTGAGATTTGAAGGCATTTGAACATCGGATAACCAATTGTATTTTTCATTTTGAATTAGTTCTTTAAATCCATGTGGTCTTTTAAAATCTGAAAAAGCCAGTCGTTTTAAAACGGCAACCAGTATTGATGCTATTGCATATGAAAAACCAATATATAAACCTTTTCTCCAATTGTAGAAAAGAAGGAAAATCAAGAGAGGTACGGTAAACCATCCTTCAGCTAAACGAGTTAAAAATTTAAATGCAGTGTTTGCTGCTGGATAATAAAATGAATTTATATACTGTTGTATTTCGAGTTTTGGATAAGTGATTACATAAGCAAGCCCAATACTGAAGAAGAGGATGAAAATAATAATAGCAACAATATTTTTTTTAATTGTATCCAATAAGACAAAGGTAAAATCTTAATTTGATGAACATTATAAATAGGTGTTTAATTATCAATAAATTATTCTTAATGAAGCTGATTGAGCCATCCCCGTCAATTGATTATTGGCTGTTTCGTTTATTTTATTCATTTCAATCTGATAAAATATTCCCCAATCAAATCCGAATTTTGAAAACACATATCCTATTTCTGCATCTGCATTAAATAATTTAATGGGAAATCCTGAGTAGGATTGAATTTTCTTATCATCAGGAATTTCGCTTGTTAATCGATTTAATTTGTTGTAAAAAACACTTGATAGTACTGGAATGTGGGTGCTAAAATTTATGTGATTATTGTTGTTGAGTTTATATTTACTAATTATTGATATTCCTCCAAAAGATTGGTTAAACCATAGCAGGTTTCTAGTATCTATTCTTGGGAAAAAGTTTAAATTGAAATCATTACCTATGTGAAGTCCGAAATAATAGCTGGATTTTTTTAAAGTGATAGTTTGGATTGCGAAATCGTAATAAATATTCGCTGCTGTAGCTGCAGATACATAAATAATGTCAAGTTTGATTTCTCGGTTGGAATTAGAAACCTGGAATTTTACTTTGTTTAAATATTGGTTCCCGAACTCATAGGAAAATCCTCCGTAAAGATATCTTCCCGAATGAATTAAATTATTTTGAGAGGTATATTTAAAAGTTTTGTAACCCATTCCATATTTAACGCATTTTTCTGTTGAAAACAAAAAAGTGTGAACAAGGCAAAGTAACCCTGCTAGGATGATATTTTTCCTTTTAAAATTCAATTTAATTCGTATAATTTTTGCTTTGCTAGGCTATTTTTAATTACGGGGGTGGGCAAGTATTGTTTCCTTAAAGGAACAAAAAAAGCCCGTTTTAACGGGCTTTTTTTGTTTATAATAGAAATAGATTCTACATCATTCCTGGCATTCCACCTGGCATTCCACCTCCCATTGCCGCAGGAGCTGCTGAATCTTCAGGTTCATCAGCAATAACACACTCTGTGGTTAACAATAACCCTGATATTGATGCTGAGTTTTCAAGAGCTAAACGAGTCACTTTAACGGGGTCAATAACACCACTGGAAATTAAATTTTCATATACATCGTTTCTCGCGTTGTAGCCGAAATCTCCTTTACCTTCTTTTACCTTATTTACAACAACTGATCCTTCTCCACCAGCATTGGAAACAATAGTTCTTAATGGGGATTCAATAGCTGTTTTGACAATATTAACGCCATGTTCCTGGTCATCATTTTCACCTTTAACATTAATTAAAGCATCTAGAGCTCTAACTAATGCAGTACCACCACCAGCAACAATACCTTCTTCAACTGCAGCTCTTGTTGCATGTAAGGCGTCGTCAACACGATCTTTCTTTTCTTTCATTTCAACTTCAGTGGCAGCTCCTACATAAATTACAGCAACTCCTCCAGAGAGTTTGGCCAGTCTTTCTTGTAATTTTTCTTTGTCGTAATCAGAACTGGTTGATTCGATTTGAGCTTTTATTTGATTGATTCTTGCCTTTATTTGCTCAGAATCTCCTGCTCCATTTACAATTGTTGAATTATCTTTATCGATAACGATTTTTTCTGCTTGTCCTAACATTGGAGTATCTGCGTTTTCAAGCTGATATCCTTGTTCTTCACTAATTACTGTTCCACCAGTCAATACTGCTATATCTTCAAGCATTGCCTTTCTCCTGTCTCCAAATCCAGGGGCTTTGACAGCTGCAATTTTAAGTGATCCTCTGATTTTATTAACTACCAATGCAGCCAGGGCCTCTCCATCTACATCTTCAGCAATAATTAGTAATGGTCTGCCTGTTTGTTGAGATTTTTCTAAAATTGGTAAAACATCCTTTAAAGCAGATATTTTTTTGTCGTGAATTAAAATTAAAGGGTTTTCCAATTCAACTTCCATCTTATCTGCATTAGTAACGAAGTACGGGGATAAATAACCTCTGTCAAATTGCATACCTTCAACGGTTTTTAATTCATCTTCAGTACCCTTAGCTTCTTCTACTGTAATCACACCATCCTTTCCAACGACTTTCATTGCCTCAGCGATTCTGCTTCCTACCTCACTGTCATTGTTAGCTGAAATAGTAGCGACTTGTGCAATTTCTTCAGTTTTATCAATAGGTTGAGCTTGTTCTTTCAGGTTTGAAACTACAACTTTTACAGCTGCATCAATTCCACGTTTTAAATCCATTGGATTTGCTCCTGCAGCAACTGATTTAATACCTGCTCCGTAAATCGCTTGAGCCAAAACTGTAGCGGTAGTAGTACCATCTCCGGCTGCATCTGCTGTTTTACTGGCAACCTCTTTTACCAGTTGAGCACCCATATTTTCAACAGGATCTGTTAAATCAATTTCCTTTGCTACGGTAACACCGTCTTTCGTGACTGTTGGAGCTCCAAATTTTTTGTCTATAACTACATTTCTCCCCTTAGGTCCTAATGTTACGCTCACAGCGCTTGCCAAAGAATCAACTCCTTTTTTAATTTTGTCTCTAGCTTCTACATCAAATAAAATTTCTTTTGCCATTTTTTTTACTGTTTTTTAAACGATTGCGAAAATATCCGCTTCTCTCATAATTAAAT
>CEVF01136642.1_pt1 | contig 16936 bp, 10 predicted proteins | sample 356441 | NCBI WGS metagenome assembly CEVF01 (sample SAMEA2622765, study PRJEB7988) | marine metagenome | biome: marine biome (ENVO:00000447); feature: surface water layer (ENVO:00002042); material: "saline water (ENVO:00002010), including plankton (ENVO:xxxxxxxx)" | depth 5 m
AGGTCGCCCGAACTCAGGGAGGAATTCTTTGACCAAGAGAACGACAGTGTAAGCCCTCAAACTGTCATCGATGAAATAGATGCCAATACAGCCAAGTTAAGGCAGAAAGACCCAAAATTCTACTCCATAGTGGTCAGTCCCAACAAAAGAGAATTACAGGCAATTGGAAATGATCCAAACATCCTAAGGGAATACACTAGGAAACTAATGGAGGACTATGCCAAGAGTTTCCATCGTAACCAAGAGGTCAGGGCCGAGAACCTTAAATACTATGCCAAGATAGAACATGAACGCACCTATCGGGGATTCGATAAGCAGGTGCAGGAGAATGCACCCTACCGAGGGGAAATAGCATGGCTCAGGAACGAGATACGGAAAGTGGAACGGGGCGAGTCCATCGGGAATGTCAACGAGCTTGAAAAAAGAATCAAAGAACAAGAAAGATTGGCCCCACACAAACAGAACGGGAAGCTTGTGGCCGCAGGGATGCAAAAGGAGGGGCCACAGACCCATATCCATATCATAGTAAGCAGGAGGGACATAACCAACACCTATACGCTTTCCCCAATGGCAAAGCACAGGGCATCCGAAGTTGAACTGAACGGAAAGACCGTCAAGAGAGGTTTTGATCGAGACAGTTTTTACCAAGCAGCCGAAAAGACTTTTGATAAAACAACGGGTTTCAAAAGGAACTATGTGGAATCCTATGTAGGAAGAAAGGCCCATGCCAAGGAGCCAGGGAAGTTCTTTGCCAAGGTGATGGGGCTGCCCACCAAGGAAAAGGACATGGCCTTTAAACTACTTAAAACGATGGGTGTCAAAGCTCCCAGTATACCGACCAATAAAGTCCAAATGGCTGCCAAGATTATCAAAGCCCTTGGAAGGGGCATTGATAAGGCAAGGGGCACGGGCGAGGATATGGGGTACTGAAATCCAAAAAGTAGGTTGCGCCCTATCGTGTTTTTGCTTCACGCTTATCTGCCGGAACACTACAAAAACCCGATAGGATCCACGCGCAAAAGTTGGGGTAAGGATTTGGGACGCTTGCAGTCTGCTTATGATAATTTAAACCAAAGCTTTGCTTTTGCATTATTCATTCTTGCCATATTGACGTAATAGTGTTAAAATAAAAAATAATGACAATAGTTAGAGTTGCTATTATTTGGAGTTCATATCCATTATATTTATTATAGGGTTAAATTTATATAACAACATTTTAAAGTAAATAAATTCCTATAATAAAAAAATATTTATGTATATTGTTCGAAGAAAATATTTACATAATTTAAAAAACATTAATCATGAAAAAAGTATTTTTGATTGGAATTGGAGTTTTAGCGTTATCCGTTACTGCAACACAGGCTGGCCCAGCTGTGAAAACTTCGTCAATGAGCATGAGTTCACTTGTCGAAGAGGAATCAGATTGTTATGACCAGTTTATTAAATGTGATGAGAGGTATGAAACCTTCGAGGAGTTTGATGCCTGTATGTGGGGAGGAGGCTGTTAAAAATATTTGCTTAAACAAATCGAACCCCGCTCTTTTGAGCGGGGTTAATCATTAATTCTGTTTTATGAAGATTCATTTTGCGCTTGTATCATTTTTTTTGTATATATCTTTTTCTACTGCCCAATCAATACAAGGTCAAGTAGTGTACACGGCAACAACTGACTTGAGCGAATACCTTGAAAAAGTTAAAGCTAACACTAATATGACAGATGTTCAAAGGGAAGCTAAAATCAATAATATTGAGTCCTCTGAGCCAATGAAATTTAAATTATCCTTTAACCAGAAGGAAGCAATTTATAAATCCTATCTTAGTATGGAGGAGTTAAGGAGACTTGGGAAACTTATGAACCAAACAGGGTTCCTTGGAGGGTACCAGTATACATTTTATACTAATAGGGAGACAAAAGAGAATTTTTATCAATACTTTTTTACTAAAGAGGTTTTAATTAAACAGAAAGATATTCCGTGGGAACTTACTTCGGAGTCCAAAAAAATCGGAAAATATACATGCTACAAAGCTGTTGCAGACATGGGTTCAATAAAAACTCTAAACAAAGTGCACCTTGGCCCGGTTGTAGCTTGGTACACGCCTGAAATACCTATTTCCTATGGTATTCAAGGCTATAATGGTTTACCGGGTTTAACACTTGAACTAATAGCTAATTATGACGAAGGACAAATTTTCTTCAACGCAACATCTATAGATTTAAACCCTAAACAAGACATAAAAATCAAAAAGCCAAAGGGTAAATTGATTACCGCAGAGGAATACAATGCTTTACGAAAAAAAATGAATGAAATAAGGGACAGCAGAAGAAATTAAGCATTTCCTCATATTTGATTAAAAGTCAAATTCACACATTAAAAAGGATAAAGATTGAAATTTGTATATCTTGGTTACCTGAGAAAAAAGCTCAATTAACGAGAGAACTGAATTAAGGCTATTCAATCTGTATCTCCCCATAAACTCTACAATTAATTTGTTGCATGCGATGTTCTGTTGTATTCATTCTTGTTGTCATCTTGTATGGTGGCACAATCAGAGCACAAACCTCCAAATTTTATGGGAAAGTAACTGATAGCTTAGAGAATCCATTGGCGTTTGCTACTATATTGGCAAAACCTTTGGAGGAAAACAAACAAATTCAATTTACAACAACAAATGATTTGGGTGAATTTGAAATAAACCTATTTCAAGATACTCAATATGATATACAAATAAACCTTCTGGGTTTTGCCCCATATTCGTTTATTATTATAACTGAAAATGATATTAGAGAAAATATTGTTTTAAAGGAAGATATTACTCAATTGGATGAGGTAGTTGTTGAACTAGAGTTGCCTATTCAAATAAAAAAAGATACAATTGTTTACAGAGTATCTAATTTTAATACAGGTGGAGAACGTACTCTTAAAGATGTTTTGGGCAGATTGCCAGGAATTGAGGTGGATGATCAGGGGAACATTATAAGTCAAGGAAAAAAGGTCACCCATGTTCTGGTGGAGAACAAAAGTTTTTTTGGGGGAAATAGTAAGCTGGCGGTTGATAATATACCAGCGGATGTTGTAAAAGATGTAGAAGTAATAGATGATTATAATGTTGTTTCTTTCTTGAAAGGCTTGACTCGTACAGACAATTTAGCAGTTAATATTAAACTACAGGAAGATAAAAAGAATTTTGCCTTTGGAAACATAGAAGTAGGTAAAGGAAATGATGATTTTTATGAATCTAATGCAAACATTTTTCTATTTAATCCAAATTTAAACTTGAATATTATAGGAGGCACCAATAATATAGGTGAAAATATATTGAAAAGTGAGGATTATCAAAGGTTCGTAGGTGGAAATAGTGTGCTAAATGCCAGAGACTATGCTGATGAACAATTGTTAGGGGACACATTTGAAATTGGAGATGTTTTTAAAAGTAAAAATACTACAGGCGCTATAAATTTTAATAAAACACCCCATGCTGATTTTGATATAAGTGGCTACTATATTTTTACTGATAATAAACAAGAGAGTATTAAGGAAAATATAAATGAATATTTGACACCAAATTCTACTATTACCGAAAACTTACATAATTCAGTTTCTATTGATAACAAGATCGGTCTCGGAAATATAAAAGTAAAATATAGGGCTAATACCAATGAAGAGTTTTCAATCGGTGCACAGATTAAACATGAACGTTCAATGACCGATACTTTTTTATCATCAATAATCGACAATGCCGAACAATTGTTTGAAAGTAATAAACCAACATTGAATCTATTTGCCAATATCAATGTAGAGTGGCATAAAAAAATAAGTAAAGAACATGGATTCTCATTGGTAATGGATACAAATGTTAATAGTGACCACTCCGATGAGCTATGGGACACTAATCGAACAATATTGGATAGTTTGGTTCCAATATCATCAACAGAAGATAACTTATACCAATTCTTGCTAAATAGGGAAAATTATAAAAATAGCTCCCTAACGGTCTACAAGCATTATTGGAATATAAATTCAAATAACCTTCTACATTTTACAATCGGAAACCATATCAGAAATGAACGTTTTGCAACCAATGATACACAAATACTTGAGGAAGGTACCAACAGTTTTAAGCAGAATGGTTTCGATAATAATCTTAATTTACGTTGGAACGATTTCTATTTTGGTATCTTCCATAATTTTGGGTTAGGATCATTTGATGTTCATCAAAGTCTTTTCATTCATAACTTGAACTGGAAAACCCAACAAACAAATTCTTTCAATGAGAATAAATGGGTGATCTTGCCAGAATTATCTATAAGAAAAGGTCAGAGTGGTGGAGGTGGGCTCATTCGGTTGGATGCCAAGTTGGAAAGTACTTTCTCAAAGTCCTCTGAATTGGCGAACAGATTTTATTTGCAATCATACAATTCCGTTTATCAGGGAAATGGAAGTCTGGAAAATCAACTTAGCTTCTCCACAAGTCTTAACTATGTTAAATCAAGTTTGCTCAGAGGAACTTACATTTTAGGTGTGCTGGGTTACTCTCGTGAATTGGATGCGATTACAAACACCATTGTTTTGCAGAACCAAGATAGAGTGGTCCTTCCAGACCGTATAAATAAACCATATGAAAATTTCAGAGCAAATCTGATTTATAGGAAGTCCACCGAATTATTTAGATATGGATTAAGATCGGATGTTTCCTATAATCTTTCCTCAACTAAAATCAATAACGATATTAAAGACTTTGGAAATTTCAAGGTAACATATCAGGCCTCTGTACAAACACTTTCACAAGGTTTTCCAACAATTAAAGTAGGTATAGGACAAACCCTTGGGAATTATAACAGTGATGAATCGAATTATAGTTTTGTGACCACTGAGCCATTTGTAAACATAAATTATGAATTTTTCAAAAACTTTTTGACAACTGGATCCATTTCATATTATCAATATGTGAATAGGTCTTTCAACGAGAGGAGCACATATAGCTTGGCAGATTTTTCACTATCCTATCAAAATGATAAAAATAAACTGGGATTTGAGTTTTCAATTAGAAATATATTAAATGTAAACTCCAAAAACTCTAACAGTTTTAGCAACTTTATTGTTTCCGATGAAAATACTTTCATTTTGCCCCGTATAATGATGTTTACTATAAAGTATAAGTTATAATTTAATTTAAAAGACTATGAAATTTTCCATATGCAGTTTTTGCAAACATTTTGTGACCAGACTATTTTATCATACAAGTTTTGCCTTATTTTCATTTTTAATTTTTTCCTGTAATTCAGTCGAAATTGGACCTAAAGCTTCATTTGACAAAACTTTATACGATTTTGGAAATGTTAAAGCAGATGAAGAGGTGTCTGTTATTTTTAAGGTAACTAACGTAGGAGATAAACCATTACACATAAAAAAAATTAAAAGTAATTGTGGCTGTACTGTCCCAAAACCTTTTCAAGGACAACTTGAGCCCAATCAGTCCCATGAAATCTTGGTAGATATAGATCCATATACTTTGGGTGCATTTAATTCAAGTTTGATTGTTATTTTCGATGATAAGAATAAGATACCTCCTAAAACGTTAAGGATTACAGGCGTTTTTGATTATCTCAGCTTACTGGAATAATAAGATAGGATATTGGGTGTGAGCCGTAGTTTCTTAATTTTCTCTCATTTATGACTTCACATAAATTAATTGCCAATTATTAATAAAATGTACCAATTAAGGATTGATAATTTCCTGTTTTAAGCTAAGTTGTGTTAGTGGTACAGATTTGAATCTGAAGCGGAGTTCCATGTTAAAACTATAAATAGATTTGGTGGTAGCTTTTTATGACAGGGGTATTGTTGCTTTAAAGTCCAAAATTTCAATCAAAATCTATTGTCTTTAACTTAGGGAATATCTTTTAACATCAGATAAAAAGTTTTGATGGGTAATAAAATTTATCAGAAAGGGTAAGGGTGATTCTGTACTTATTCTGTACTGGTAATAAAAAAGAAAAGCTTCACATTTCTGTGAAGCCTTTTCTTTACTAGTAGCGGGGACTGGACTCGAACCAGCGACCTTCGGGTTATGAGCCCGACGAGCTACCTACTGCTCTACCCCGCGATATATGTTGTTTGTTCCTTTCAGAAACTTGGTTTTCAATAAAATTACTCAGTTTATGTAGGTACCCTGCCCTGAGCTTTGTCGAAGGGTACTGCTCTACCCCGCGATATGGACGGCAAATATACAACGCTTTTTACATCATTTCCAAACTAAAATTAATATTCCTGTATTCACTAGGGGCAATCCGTTCAAAATCCATAAATTCGGTTTTTTTACCTTATGGACACAATCAACGATTTTATATCCTCACTTTTGCCCTATACCGAGTGGCCCATGTTAATCCTTCTTATTGGGGGAGGGTTGTTTTTGGCCTTTTATTCAAAATTTGTGCCCTTTCGGCATTTTGGCCATGCCATAGCCGTGGTCTCGGGTAAGTATGACGATAAAAATGCAAAAGGCGATGTAAGTTCTTTCCAAGCCCTTTCCGCAGCTGTAGCTGCAACTGTGGGGTTGGGAAATATATCCGGGGTCGCCATAGCTATACACGATGGTGGGCCAGGTGTGGTCTTCTGGATTTGGATGACCGCTCTTTTGGGGATGGGAATAAAATTTTACTCAGGTAGTTTGGCCATTATGTTCCGTGGAACTGATTCCGAAGGTCATATGCAAGGAGGCCCTATGTTCTATATTACACTGGGAATGGGAAAATGGGCCAAACCCATGGCTGTCTTTTTTAGTATTTGTGGATTGTTCGGATTTTTAGGGGTGTTTACCGCCAATCAATTTACCGAAGCATTTATGGGGGTAGTGGAGCCTCATGAGACCATCTGGGCAACCAGTGAATATAATTGGAAACTTGGCATAGGCTTTTTTCTGGCCATAATCACCTCTATTGTGATTTTTGGCGGACTTAATAAAATAGCCAAAGTGGCCTCTGCCATAGTCCCGTTTATGGTGGGGATTTATCTATTGGCCGTCGTTTTTGTGATGGCAAGTAATGCAGGGGAAGTACTCCCAGCTCTAAAAATGATATTGGTGGAAGCCTGGAATTTTGACACTATGGTCACTGGTGGATTTTGGGGCTTGGTGATCGTTGGGGTTCGAAGGGCCATGTTTTCCAACGAAGCAGGTTTGGGAAGCGCGCCCATGTACCACGGACAATCCCGAAATGATGAACCGGTCAAAGAAGGACTCGTGGCTATGCTGGGACCGTTCATTGATACGATTTTAGTATGTACCTTTACCGCAGTGGTAATAATTTTGAGCGGCGCCTACCTTGAGGACGGTAGTGGAATTGTAATGACGATGTCCGCATTTGAAACAACACTCTATGGTATCGGTGACATATTGCTGATGGTAATTGTTACAGCATTTGCGTTGTCAACCTTGTTTACCTATTCATACTATGGCGTAAAAAGCCTTTCATTTTTGACCAATGCAAAAATTGGAAAATGGTACAATGTGTTTTTTGTGGTGATGATAATTTTTGCCTCGATAGCCTCATTGACATTGGTGAAAAACTTGATTGACTTGTCGTATGCACTCATGGTGATACCCAATATGATAGCTGTACTCTATCTTTCACCAAAGGTGAACGCAGCAACCAAACGATATTTTGAAAAAAGAAAAAAAGGTGGCGCATAAAGCAGGATTTGTAAATATTATCGGTAATCCCAATGTGGGCAAATCTACATTGATGAATGCCTTTGTGGGTGAGAAACTCTCCATTATCACCTCCAAGGCACAGACTACCCGTCACCGTATTTTGGGGATAGTCAACGGAGATGATTTCCAGATGATCCTGTCCGATACACCGGGAATTATAAAACCTGCCTATGAGCTACAAACTTCCATGATGGATTTTGTGAAATCCGCGTTTGAAGATGCAGATGTGCTATTGTATATGGTGGAGATAGGCGAGAAGGCCCTCAAGGATGAATCTTTCTTCAAAAGAATACAGAACAGTAAAATCCCCGTGTTGTTGCTTCTCAATAAAATTGACACATCCGATCAGCAGATTTTGGAAGAACAAATGCAATATTGGCAAGAACAATTGCCCAATGCGGAGATTCATCCCATTTCGGCTTTGGAGAACTTCAATGTCAAAGAAGTATTCAACCGTATTTTGGAACTGCTGCCCGAAGCACCTCCTTTTTATCCAAAAGATCAAATTACCGATAAGCCCGAACGCTTTTTTGTGAACGAGACCATTCGTGAAAAAATCCTGCTTCATTATAAAAAGGAAATTCCATATTCTGTTGAGGTTGAGACTGAGGAATTTTTGGAAGATGAGGATATCATCCGTATTCGTTCCGTAATTATGGTGGAGCGCGAAACCCAAAAGGGGATAATTATCGGCCACAAGGGAAGTGCCATTAAAAGGGTCGGTGTGGAAGCCCGTAAAGATTTGGAGAAATTCTTTGCCAAACAGGTTCATATCGAACTTTATGTAAAGGTGAACAAGAACTGGCGCAGCAATCCCCAACAGCTTAAACGATTTGGGTACAATAAATAGGGGTGATAAGTTAAGACAGTTAAAATATCAGTTCCAGACCAGGTTCTGAGTGTTCAAAGAATCTAACAAGAATTTAGAGATTCCGATTTCTTTTTGTATTCGAGCGTTTACTTCCTCTTTAAGAATGGAATCCATTAGATAAAAAGAAATGAGGTAATCTATATAAATAGAATTACCTTCTTCTAAATTGTTCTCTTCATCAATGGTTTTTAGTAAAAGGGAATCATTTATTAGGGCAGCTGTATTGATTTTGGCAATTTTAAACTCATTGGTGATTTGGTGGCTTTCCGGAATTTGGTTCAATGCAGCGAAAGCATATTCATAATCACTATTGTTGATGGCATGTTGATAGGCCTCAAGTGCCTTATTGGCCTCATGTCGGTTTGTTGAAAAAGCTGTATACTTAGTATTCAATAGAACAATCTCGCGCATACTACTGCTAAACCATTGGTTATCTTTAAAGCTATAAATATCGGAGAGATACGGTTTTCCGTTATACAAGTCTATTCGATATTTTGTGAAGTGGTAGTAGCCCTCTTCAATAAGAAGATATGTTACTTCTGCATAAGTATCCATTATATTGGTTTTGATATGTTTAAGTGTTGCTCCTGAATGTTTGACCTTATTAATTAGGTTCAAATTGAGGTTGGTTACAACACCCTTTACAGTTGTTTCATATACATGATTGAATACGTCATGTCCGATATTGTCCAACTTTCCAATTTTACGTTTAAAAAGGGTATGGCTCCATACTTTCTTTATGAAATCGAACTCAAATTTTTCAAGGGATCGGTTTAATTCTCCGACAAATTGGTGTACGTGTTGTATTTGTTCCTTTGTTAAACTTTGTTCAGATTGAAAATCATCACAAGACAAAAATAGCATGGTGATGATTAGCAGTATTGAGATACACTTTTTACTATTGAGTAGATCTTTTCTTCCGTCTATCATATTAATTTTGGCTGGTGCCAATCGTATCAGTTTACTATGTGGATTACACAATTTAAGTTGAATTTACAAAATCCCAAAAAACAGGTCTATTTTGTTGATTCCTCCACTGATTACGGTTGTCAATTTTTAAATCCTCTCAAAATTGGAAATCAATTCTCTAAAAAAACTTTTCAACTGTTCCATTTGTCCCTTGCCTTTTGCCCTTCCCATACGGCCAAAGGCATATAATGAAAACCAAACGACCACCAAGAAGAACATGCCCAGCAGCCATAAGGTAATATCTTTTCCCAAAGCGTAATTGGAATAAGCAAAAATGCCCATTATGATGAACAACGTGCCCACTCCAAAATGCAGGAACATAAAAAATGTCCATAGGGTAGGGTTGGGACCAAATACACCTCTAATATTGCAAATCCCTTCCTCAAAACAAGAAAGTTCTAAATGAAGTTGTGGCGTCCAAAAGTTGGTGTCCTCCTTTTTAAACTTGACAAAAATATGGTCATCCAATCGTTTGATCATAAAAGAATCGCCCGAAACATTATCAAAAGCGGCTTTCAATTGCTCCAAATTTGTTCTCAGGGAGACACGAAAACGGGGCCGTAAAACAATTTCATTTGTTAAGTCGCTCATAATCATTTGAAAATGATTGAAAAAGGTATCATTTTTTCTTCATAATAAATGGTATTTTTGCCAAAAATTAAACCTAATGGGAGCTATTGTAGCCATTGTGGGAAGGCCCAATGTTGGGAAGTCCACCTTTTTCAACCGACTCATTCAGCGCCGAGAGGCCATAGTGGATGCCGTTAGTGGCGTTACACGTGACCGTCATTATGGTAAAAGTGATTGGAACGGCAAGGAATTTTCTTTGATTGATACTGGGGGTTACGTAGTGGGTAGCGACGATATTTTTGAGAAAGAAATCGACAAACAAGTTGAATTGGCCATTGATGAAGCCGATGCCATCATTTTTATGGTGGATGTAGAAGCAGGCGTTACCGGAATGGATGAAGATGTCGCCAAGCTTTTGCGCAAGGTGGACAAACCCATTTTTTTGGCCGTGAACAAGGTAGACAACTCCAAACGTATGGCGGATGCCGTGGAATTCTATTCCTTGGGATTGGGCGAATATTATCCGTTGTCAAGTATAAATGGCAGTGGTACCGGTGAATTGCTGGATGCCCTTGTGAAAGTATTGCCCGATGAGGAAGAAGAGGAAAGTGAACTGCCCCGTTTTGCCGTGGTTGGACGACCCAATGCCGGAAAATCCTCATTTATCAATGCGCTGATAGGAGAGGAAAGGTATATTGTGACCGATATTGCCGGAACTACACGAGATAGCATCGATACCAAATATAACCGTTTCGGGTTTGAATTTAATTTGGTGGATACGGCGGGTATCCGTAGAAAGGCCAAAGTAAAGGAAGACTTGGAGTTTTACTCCGTGATGCGTTCCGTAAGGGCAATCGAACACTGTGATGTATGTATTTTGATGCTGGATGCGACCAGGGGTTTTGACGGACAGGTACAGAACATATTTTGGCTGGCACAGCGTAACAATAAGGGGATTGTGATCCTGGTGAACAAATGGGACTTGGTGGAAAAGGAAACCAATTCGGTAAAAGAATACACTGCCAAAATAAAAGAGGTGATTTCCCCTTTTGATGATGTACCGATTCTCTTTGTATCCGTTTTGAACAAACAACGGATTTACAAAGCGATAGAAACTGCTGTGGATGTATATAAAAACCGTTCAAAACGCATTCCGACACGTAAACTGAACGATGTGATGTTGCCCATCATTGAAAAAACACCACCTCCTTCGATCAAAGGGAAATACGTAAAAATCAAATTTTGCACCCAATTGCCCACACCGTATCCGCAATTTGCATTTTTCTGCAACTTACCACAGTATGTGAAAGATCCGTATAAACGGTTTTTGGAAAATAAAATCAGGCAGAATTTTGATTTTACCGGGGTTCCGATGACCATTTTTATGCGGAAGAAGTAACTATTCACCCGAAGCTGAACGTACATCCACCAGTTGTTGAATCCGATTTCCAAAATTGTCCACAGCGGTAAGGATGTACTCCCCCGGTTCAATAGCTAGGATAAGCTCGTGGAAGTTTTCGGTCTTGCCCACAAAAGTTTCATCCAAATACCAATAAATAATGGCATTGGATTGCTGATGGGCCAATTTTAGAACAATTTCAGAGGTTTTGTTGCCCAAATCCTTTGGTAGCAAAACTGCTTCGTTTTTTTTGGGGTAGATAAATTCCATTAAATTGTTTTCCAAAGCAGAGCAACCTTCCAAATAGGGGGGAAGGGGTTTGTAATTTGGATTGGAAGAAGTGTAATAGTATTCCAAAACAGGAGGAAGAACCATCCAATTTTTGGTCACCATATCTTCCAAGGGATAACACTCCGAGTTGACCCTATATTGTTCCGATTTATCCAAAAATACCTGCTGATGATACGGACAGGGGGCACTTCGAGTACCGTGGGTGGGAACCAGGTCCTTTTTTGTGTCATCACAATATAAGGAAGCTCTATAACCGCTTTCTGAACAAACCTCTATTTCAACTAAGTCATCAAATGGTTCCTGGAACCAACCACTATCGGGAAGTATATCCAAAACATCAAAAAGTAAAGGGGCCGCAGCGGTGATTCCTGTTAGTCCGGGCCTGCCCTCTCCATCGGCATTGCCCGCCCAAACGCCGATGGCATATTTGGGAGTTACACCAACTGCCCAAGCATCCTTAAAACCAAAACTGGTTCCTGTTTTCCAAGCAATGGGATGGGAGGAATCAAAAAACTGCCAGTTTTCATCACCTTCGGGCCGGTTTACCTCGTACATGGACCTGAAGGTACTATAGATTGCTCCTGCACCAAAAACTGTCGGGTCAAACTGTTGCTTACCAAAATCTTTGGATTCATTTTGTAAATAGGTAGCTTTTGTAAACTCAAGGTTTCTGTAAGTGCTGGAATGCGTTGTAAAATAATTCAAACTGGAGGCCATGGAAGCATAAGTCGAGGTCACTTCCCAAAGGGAACTTTCCGCACCTCCAAGAATCAAGGACAATCCATAATAAGATGCCGGTCTGTCCAAAGATTCCATGTTCATCTTATGTAGTTTGTTATAGAATTTTTGAAGCCCGTATTCCCGTAGTAACCTAACTGCCGGCACATTCAGTGAACGGGAGAGTGCTTTGCTGGCAGGAACCGCCCCAACATGTTTCAAATCAAAATTCTGTGGATGGTATCCGTTGATCACTGTAGGTACGTCCTCCACCAAACTATTTGGGAGTAGTTGGCCTTCATCCAATAAGGAAGCAAATAGAAAAGGTTTTAATGTGCTTCCGGTACTTCTTTTTTTGGTGATGATGTCCACATAATTGGCATGTTTTTCCCCAGATGGTGAGTTTCCCACATACCCGAGTACTTTACGGGTCTCCACATCAAGGACCAAAATGGCCAGATTATGGATCTCGTTGCTTTGCAATTGCCGATAATGTCTTTCGGCCAAAGTATTCAGCTGCTGCTGTAGCGACCTGTCCAAAGAAGTGGTGATGCGTTGGCCGGGATGTTCATTTCGGATACGCTCGGTAAGATGAGGTGCTATATCCGGCAAAGGCATTGGTTTTTGTGGAAGTGGTTCAGAAATGGCCAGCTCGTAAGTGGTTTGGTCAATGATTTCTTTCTCCCATAGTTTTTTCAATAATCGATTTCGTTTGTCCAAAAAAGCCTGTTCGTTTCTTCCCGGGAAAATTAGGGCAGGTGCATTTGGCAAAACGGCCAAGGCGGCAGATTGCCCCCAGCTCAATTCATGGGCAGGGATCCCAAAATAACGCCACGCTGCCGTTTCCAATCCCACTACATTGCCACCATAGGGGGTGTGGGAGGCATAGAGTTTCAAAATTTCTTCCTTGGAGTACCGCAACTCCAACCGAGTGGCCATAAATACCTCGATGATTTTTTCCCAGTAGGTCCTGCTTCGATTTTTTCTGCTCAAACGGATGACTTGTTGGGTAATGGTACTGCCACCCCTACGGGTCTCTTTGGTGAGATTGTGTCCTATGGCCTTGATAATGGAAATGGGGTTAAACCCGGGATGCTTGTAAAAATACTCATCCTCAAAAAGTAAAATACTTTGCTTAAAGCGCTCTGGAACTGAGTCTATTTGTGGAAACCGCCATTGACCATCCTCCGCGATGCGTGCTCCGATAAGGAAACCATCGGAACTGTCCACAACGGTTGAGGTCGGGTCTTTGAAAAGGGCTTTGGGCAGACAAAACAACCATAAAACCAAAATGATGCCCAGAACACTGAGCTTGATTTTATGGTCGACTAGGATTCTTTTTACTGGCGCTAAAAATTCACTCATGCAAGGTTACTGAACTATTTTTACCCATTTTCCTTTGTTTCGGGCTTGATAGTTGTTATCGTACATCGCTTCTGCTTGGGCACCTGGTAAATAATATTCACCCAAGAAAGAGGCATTCAATTTGATGATAAAGGTTTTGGATTTTTTGGCATCCAAGTCAAAATATAAATTGGTTCTATCATCTCTGGTATCCACATAATCCGCTGCGGAAGTGTTTGCATTGCCTCCCTCTGCAAATGAGGTATCCACAATCTCCCAACCACTGGGCACAATATGGGTGAGTGCAATGTTGTCGATATAATCATCCGAACTGTTGAAAATACTGACCTGTGCTTGGAATTCGGTTCCTTGCCTAAGTTCATCCACGTTGATGGAATTACCAAGGGGATCAACATAGTTTACGGTTAACCTTAGGTTCTGTTGTTGCGCCAATTCTTCACCCACGGGCAATTTGCCCGATTGGGTCAGTGTGGCATAAATAGTATTTCCCTCATTGTTTTTTACCTCAATTTCTTCTTTAAAAGATGTAATGGCAAGTTCTCTTTGTGCAATGGCCCTATCTGTTTTCACAGTAACTTTTTTTCCGTTGTTGGTAAACGTGAGGTCGATGGATTTACCTCCATTTTTCAAAACCATTTTGGACATGGCCAAGAGGGCAAATGCCGTTTCTTGGGTACTGTACCATCGTTGGGACGATAAATTTTTGGCCAAGGAAACGGCCAATTCCCTTTGTTGGGAATCACCTAAGATTACCATGGTCTCCAACGCCATTGCCCGGTTTCTGAATACGGAACCATAGGTTCTGTAATTATAATTGTTGGGGGTAAAGTTGATGTTCGCTTTTTGTGCAATGGCTTGTGCCACTTCTTTTTTGCCGACCAAGGCATAAGCGGCTGCCAATCTCCATTTAGCCTCGTTGCTAAGATTTGCGGTTTCCCGTAAACGGTTCATGGCTGCCAGTTCGGGCTGTTGTGCCAAGGCCAAGGTGTACAGTCTGTACGCTTGAGAAACATCATCGTTGTAATAGGTACTTTGGTTGCTCCATTGTCTTGCTGCATTTTTTTGGTATCTGAGCCAATTGCTCAAGAAGGTCAAGGGTAATTGGTATCCTTCTTGTTTTGCTTCCAACATAAAATGTCCGGCGTAAGAAGTGCCCCAATCATCGGCACTGCCATAACCGGGCCAGTAGCTTAACCCTCCATTGGAAAGTTGAAAATCACTAAGCCTATCAATAGCAGCTTTGATATTTTTCTCAATATCTTTCTTTTTGTCAAAAGTGATGTCCAACACATCGTCCAAGAACAATTGTGGGAATGCCGCCGAAGTTGTTTGCTCTATACATCCATGTGGGTACCGCAGCAAATAATCCATCCGTTTGGAGAAATCCATGGGAGGGAGCGTGGAGAATTCGATAAACGCTTCGTTGGTGCCCGATGTCCCAAAAGTCTCCATTGAAATGGTCTGTGTGCCATTGCCTTCCAAGGTATATAATTCACTTTTTGTGGTAACTGGGTTTGGGTTTTCCACATCAATTTCTGTTTCGTTACTGGCACTTTCCCCAGCTCCCGAAGCAGTTACTTTTATCGTCTGGAACGATGTTGCCGGGTTGACTTTAAAGTCAAAATTCACGATTTGCTCGCCAACGGTATTAAAGGTGATGTTTTTTGTTGTTCCGTTCAGAGGTTCCAATGCTTTGCCGGAATCAATGGATACCTTCACGTTTTTTACTTTGGGTTCCATGGCAAAAACTGTCACAGGGATGGTTACCTTTTCACCAGGTGATAATTTTCTTGGAATAGAGGTCAAAACCATCAATGGTTTGCGAACTGGAGTTGTTTTTTCTGCATTACCGTAGGCACTATTTTGGTTTCCTGCCACTACCATGGTTCGCACGGAGCCTACATAATTGGGCATATTGATAGTGTGGGAAGCCTTTTCTCCTGCCTTCAAGGTGAATGGTCCTAGATAGGTGACGACAGGTTTAAAACGTTGTGCTTTTCGGTTTTTTGCCCCTGAACCAATGCCACCACCACCAATGGCGTAGATATTATCCACACTTACAGAGTAAGCCCCCATCACATCATCAAAAATATCAAAGGTTTTTACCCCCAAGGCTTGCCTTGAATAGAATGAGCTATGGATATCTGGTGTTGTGAAGCGGGTAAGGTCCAACAGTCCTTCGTCCACCACGGCCAAGGAATAGGTCATCGGTTTTTTACTGGCTTCGGAAACGGTAACCTTAAAGGCTTTTTCTGGCTCCAAAACATCCGGCATATTGATTACCGGTTCCAAGAATGTAGCGGGATTCTCCACTAAAAGGGGAACTACACCGTACAATCGTATGGGTAGGTCATTTTTAGCTTGACTATGGGGCTGTAATAATGAAATATTGACATAGGCGTTTGGTGCCATTTCAGCCGTAATCGGGATGGTTGCCTTGGTTTCCTTCGATGAGGTTTCAATCCATTGTTGGGATAATACTTCGGTACCATTTTCGATGCTGACCAAGGCACGCCCACCTTTGTCCGAAGGGAAAGTAACGGTCGCTTTTTCTCCTAAAGTGTATTTTTCCTTATCGGTGGAGAAAATCAGGATTTTGGAACTTTCTGCGTCTGCGGAAGCAGGTCTTCTCCACCAATTTTGATAAAAATAAGCGGTACGGCCAGTCGCGTGCCCAGACACTTCATCAATAACGCGAATCAGGTAACGGCCACCTTCCTCATCGGGAATATTGATGTTGAAATTGGCTTTTCCATTACTTTCCGTGGTGATGTTCATTTCCTTGAAAGGACGGTGAACGGTTGCGTTTTCGTATCTAGATAGATTATCGTAACCGCGGTTCCACCACCAGCGCCATTCAATTTTGAATACGTGTACTTTTAACTTTCGGTTGCCCGATGGGTTACCTTGGGCATCGACCGTGACCACATCAAATGTGTTGTTCTCGTCAGTTAAAAAAGAGCCATATTGCCTTGGTTTGGGAGAACGTAGTCCAACAAAATTTGAAAATGGCGCTAAATTTTTGGAAAACACATCAATGGAAA
>CEVF01120902.1_pt1 | contig 16916 bp, 22 predicted proteins | sample 356441 | NCBI WGS metagenome assembly CEVF01 (sample SAMEA2622765, study PRJEB7988) | marine metagenome | biome: marine biome (ENVO:00000447); feature: surface water layer (ENVO:00002042); material: "saline water (ENVO:00002010), including plankton (ENVO:xxxxxxxx)" | depth 5 m
TTTGTCGTAAATGGTAAGGTGGGTATTCAGTTTTGTTGTGTGAAATCTTTTGAAGGTTGCACCCAATTTTTTAAATGCTCGTTTCCCACTTCCATAAAATACAGTTGGATCGTTATATTCCTGAATCAAGAAAGTGGGACATCTTATGTCTTTCAATATAGTGCCTGTAATTTTGGACATCTTACGAAGTTCGTTTGTAGCATATAAATTGACAAGAGGTTGGTTCAAATCAGGTGCCTCACTATCATTGGTAATGGATTCCAACATAATCTTTTGTAGTTTTAACTTTTTGCAAACTTTATTATATATCATAACACCAGGAAGAAGTTTATTGAAAACATTCTTTACACCAAACACTCCGTTTATGATTATCAGTCCTTCGGGTTTGATGCTTTTCAAACTTGCAACATATGCAGATATACAACCACCCAACGAAAATCCAATCATGTAAACTTTATCGCATCTTTGTTTGAGATTCAAATACTTGGTTTTTACGTCATCCACCCAATCAGACCAAGTTGCACTTGTAATATTTTCTTCATCATAACCATGTCCAGTTAGTTCAACCAAACTTGTTTCCCAACCAAGTGTTTCGTATATATAATTGCTGAGTGGGACCATCTGTTCGTGCTTTGATAAAAAACCATGACACAAAAGAACCCCAATCTTATCAATTGAGGTTTCATACATTCTTACTTCATTACCTATTTCTAATTGGTCTGCCATACACATATTATTCCAGTCACACGTCTCTGGATATGAGCAAGTTTCGTCTGAGCAAGTTGGTTTAGTCATTCCAATATATACATATCAGAACGATAACTATTTAATCCCAGTTTCCTTGAGCAAGATCGTACATATCAGAATTATAGTTGAGATCACTTTCGTCTTGGTTTATATACTCTTCGTACATTTGTTCTTGACGATTTTTTTCTAACTTATCATTCATTCGTTTTCCCATCCACATTGCTTCTAAGGCAAGTTCACGAATAGCACCAAGATTATATGCTTCATCTTGTGCAGATTGATAAATTAATCTAACAACATTGCACACGGTTCTTTTATCATCCATCTCACACGGAAGAATATCTTGAAGTGATTGTTCACGATCTTCTTTTGTAAAAGGTTTCCCACTAAATTCTTTTTTATTTCCCATAACATCTATAAATATTATAAAAATTGACTTTTATTCCAACTTTCGGAGTTTTCTATGTTAACACAAATATTTGTATTTTCGTAAAAATTTACAGTCAATTCGTCTCCACATTTTACTGTTTGTGTGGTAACCATATGTAGGTCTTTGTCTACAATCCTATTAACACAATTTGGTGTATTGCTATGATTTTGAAAATTGCCTATATCGGTTGCTTCACCGGCAACAACTTTTCCATTCACCAAACCAATACCAATATGACTTAATCCAATATCTACATTTGGTTCAATATCTTCAGTAGCAATTAAACCATGCCCGTGAATGTTGGATTCACCCAATTTATACATTATCTACCTGCGAAGTCATTCATTTTGAACTTCGTCTTAAATTTTTTGTTGATGTCATCAAGAAATTTTTGAGATTCCGGAGCAGTTACTTCACCCCAATCAAGTTCTCCACCAAAGGTTTCAAACCCACCATCACGCAACATAGGAACAGATAAAAGAACTCCATTATCAACCATAAAGGCAGCTCCGTACTTTTCCATAGGAATCATTTTACTTTTCTTTGCTTCTTCAATCGGTTCTTCGGTTGACTCGTTCTTTTGTGCTTTTTTAAGTGCTTTTTCCAAATCTTTTAAATCTTTCTTTGCTTGTTGGTGGTGCATTGACCGCATCGCAATTAAACTATTCTTTCTTGATTTCTGTAATTGCTTTTCCCACCAAAAAACATCGTTCTTCTTTTGGGCAATACGATCCTGTAAATCAACTATGTTATCAGGAATGTTTACATCTACCTTTTCTGACATCTTTTTTAAATAACCACGAACAAGTTCACGTAATTTTGTTTCTTGTTCTGCGAATACCTTACCACTATACTTATCTGATTTCAATTTATATTTCCTCACTATACTTGATATAACAGGAGCAGACGCATCAAAGTGTTTATTTGTTTCTTTGAAGAACGCAACAAGAGCATCTTTACCTTTCAAATCCATTTGACTTTTTAGTGCAGATTTAATAGCATCTCCACCTTTGATAACTTGCAAACTTACTGGATTAGCATTTGATCCCGTGTTCTTTTTTATTTTATCTAGCAACCCAACAACTGCACTTCCGATTGCAACAATTAAAGTTTTCATTTCAAGGTCTTCCACATTAGCAGGTAGAATACGAGAATTAAATTTTGCTTCTTTCATTGTATCTTGGAATGTTTGCTCTTCCATAGAATACATTTTATTTGCTTGCCATGTTTCAAATCGTCCGGCATCTTTTCCATTGACCTCTCCTCGCATAACCCAAGTGAATCTCTTTGAATTTTCTTCATGATCAAGGTCTGAATACTTTTTCTGTGCATCCTTGAGATTTTTAAATACTTCAACTCCACCACCATTGGATGTAATCTTTCCGTTTTTTACACCAACAACTTGAACAGGCATATTGGGACGATACCCCTTCCACTCTTCACAAACAATATTTTCGGACTTCATGTATAATAAATATATATCTATTACAAAAAAGTTATGGTTTATAATAAACACTAGCAGTTACCATCAACTGCTTTCCTTCATATGACTCGGTTGTAACATTTCTTCCACTTGACGATGCAATGATTTTTGTTTTACCACTTGCAGAGTCTTTTGGTTCTTTTTCTATTGGCAAACGAATAACTACTTCGTTGGTTTCTTTGTCTATTTCTACTTTCATAACGATGCTCCTTTAAAATTGGTGGAGCTGAACGGGATCGAACCGATGACCTTCTGAATGCAAATCAGATGCTCTTCCAGCTGAGCTACAGCCCCAATTAAAATATATGTATATATATCCATTGAATATACATATACATTTATATAAAAAATGATAAAGGTGAATTAACCTTTTTGTTTATTGCCTATTGCATTACCGTATGACCTACCCATTGCAAGTAGTGTTTTAATGTCTAATGGTATATAAAGTGCTGACAACTTTAATGGTGGGTTAGCAAGCATTGCCTGTCCATAACGGTGATGTCCGTCTAATATATAACCTTCTTGTGAAGCAATAACAGATGCTTTGGTAATAGGAGAACCATCTAATGGTACACCAAATTGAATGATATTACCAACGAGTTTTTCCAACCAAATTTGACTTTGAGTTGGTTTTAAATTCTTTGCAGGAAACTTTGTCCATTTACCTTTGATAACATCATCTTTTGGGTTGCCATCTTGCATTCCGAGATTTACCCATTGCTTACCTACTTTTTTATTCAATCCTTTTGGAAATCTACCAATAAAAGAATCAATTTTGTAAGGTTTAAAAATATCAATATGACCAAGAGCAAGTTTTTTGGTGAATAACTTCATATCAGTCGGTTCAATAACAGGCATATCAATTCGTGGAATATCTAAAGCAGATTTACACGCCTTTTGAAGATTCATGTAATTTTTATCAAAATCTGGAATTACTTCGTTTAATGTTTGTCCTGCATTAATAAACTCGGATTCAGCATAATCTCTTGCTTTATCTAAACTTAAATTTGCTACATTATATTTAAACCCACCTTCCTCAGATAATAGTTCAGAAATACAAGTTTTTATCAATTGTTTAAGTTCTGTTGTTTCCATGTGAATATATAAATATAACTTTAAACTAAAAATGGTGCAGAAAACAGGACTCGAACCTGTGACCTACTGGGTGTAAACCAGTTGCTCTAACCAACTGAGCTACTTCTGCAAAAAAGAAGGGTCGAATAAGAATAAAACTTATCCGACCCTATTGTGTTTTGAATCAAAATGGCATCCACACGGAGATTCGAACTCCGGTTGCCGGGATGAAAACCCGGTGTCCTAACCTGACTAGACGATGTGGACACATGGTCGGGATAGCAGGATTTGAACCTGCGACCTCTTGCTCCCAAAGCAAGCGCGATACCAGGCTACGCTATACCCCGACACATTAAAATGGAGCCACCTGTCAGATTCGAACTGACGACATCCTCATTACAAGTGAGGTGCTCTACCAACTGAGCTAAGGTGGCATAAAAATTGTTTATGGAGCATCGGACAGGACTTGAACCTGCATAATAGGGATTTGCAGTCCCTTGCCTAACCATTCGAGCCACCGATGCGTGAAAGAAATGTTTTGCCCCTCTCATTGCGAATGGTTTGGACACCCCTTATCGGCCGTTATGCCTATGTTTCCTACATAGGAAGAATTAATTGTGCCACCACTATACTTGTTATTATAAGAAATGTCAACAATTAAAAAGAAGAATTTTTAAATAGATATGGTTTCCATTCTTCACGACCAGCACCACCCACTTCATAAAAAGGTTTTGGTGGAGTTGCCTTCAACACATCACCTTTGTAATCGTAGTATGGAAATATACTTCCTTTTCGTGAATTACACTTTACGCAAGTTAATGTCAAATTGAAATAATCGTTATCACCACCTTTGCTTTTTGGTTTTATGTGTTCTATGGTCAATTTATTTTGAGGAAAGTGTTCTCCGCATATTTGACACATTCCGTTGTACTTCTTGTACAGATATTTTAAGGAAGGTTTCCTTTTAGCATTGTAAGTGAAATTTGCAGTTGTTAATAAAATTGTAGGAACGGGAATCACGTGATTAACCGAACGAACAAATGGTTGGTTTGGATAAAACCCATGCTTATATTCAATCCAAGTATTCCAGTCACAGGTAGTTCCATCACTGGCAACTGCCATCACTTTCGGTCTTGTTTTGTGGAATCTTTCTTTAGCACCCATTAACTTTTTCAAACCCTCTTTTACGGATGTAACATTCAATGGAGTCCAGTAGTGGGTAAGTAGTAGGACCAAGTTTTCGGTGGAACTAACATATTGATACATGATGATACTTTAAATGATAATCTTAATTTCTACAACAAAAAAATACCGATTGACAGATTGCTCATAATTGTATTTAATTATAATAAATATTTAATTAGCATGAATCAAGACGAGTTTAACAAATACGCACTATTAGCAATTCTAGAACTTTTGACAACCTCTCAAAAGTTTCTAAACGCATATATCCAAAAATATCCAACAAATGAAACTCATGCTTTGAGTTTCTCTGTTGATCCTGGATGCGATTGTCGTGGTGATATAATAAAACACTACGAAGAAAACACCAACGATGTTAATTTATTTACCCATGAGTTTATAGAAAATAACTCAACCGAACTTAATTGGGCAGACTTTGTTCGTAGACATCAAGCAACACCGGTTGCAGGTAAAGTAGTTAAAATCGACAAAACATCAGAGGCATACGCAGACTTAATTCAACAAATGCACAATGAACGTTGGGTGTTTAGACACATGAATGTGACTACTGATGATAATGCGTATGTAATTTTCTTCGCATAAATTTTACTTGCAAAAATATTAAAAAAGATATATTATATATTTTAATAACAATAAAACATGAAAGGTTAAATATGGCTACATCAAAAGAACTATATGAACAAATCAAAGCTTTGTACGAAGCATTTGAAGAAAACCATACCCAAAACGCAGAATCCGGAACTAAGGCATCTGGTACACGTGCCCGTAAGGCAATCGGTGAAATCAAGAAGTTGGCCACCGAATACAGAAAGGCATCGGTTGCGGAATCAAAGAGTTAATTCTCTTTGATTTATCTTAAAACTAAATAAATCAACACAATTATGACAGATACAAATAAAATTAAAAAAGAAATCAGAGTAGAAACTCAAGTCCGTCCAAAGAAGGAAAAGTTGGTAGTTAATTGGCCAACTGGAAAGTTTAGTATTGCTGATTTAGAAAGAACACACCCCACGGCAGTTCCCATTACTCTTCGTTTTAGAGTAAAAAAAGCACTTGAATCAGGAGCAATTAAATCTGTTGGGAAGATTGAAGGTGAGATTGGAAGACCCACCTTACTGTTTGAAACTACCTCAAACTAATTAATGGGTAAGTTACACCACGAATACGAAGTAAGAGACACCGCAACAAACCAAGTAGTAGACACCATTTATATACCCGAAAAAACCGAAACAAACGGTTGGGTTCTTGGTACTTGGTATCTTAAAAAAGACAAAATGTGTCCTATTGCTCAAATAAAAAGTAATGATAATTCGCAGGTTGCAACCTACAAGGGAAATACTTTTATTGCATTGGGTGATGACTTTTTTTAATAAAATATAAATACATACATATATATTTATTACTATGTCCTTTGAAGAATTAGATAAAAAATTTGAGAAGATTGCTCAAACACCTCGCAAGACCGACATCAAACGAGAAGAAGAGTTAAATCAAGAAGAAGTTGAAGAAAAAGTTAAGTACGAAACCAAATTCGAGAATCCAGGATTAACTGGTCTTTTAGCTGCGTTTCAAGAAAAATTAAAAAATCGCGATCCAAAAAAAGCAGAATCAGGTCAGTATGAAACTATTAAGTTAACTTCTAACTCAGTCATTGGAAACCCAACACCGTCACCACAAAATGAAGTTTCGGAAGAGCAAATTGATAAATTGCTAAATAAGGAACAAGACACGGTTTCTGAAGAAATTGAGGTAGAGCAAACTGTTTCTAAATTACGATACGAAGATGGTTACCCTAAAATAGATAACAGACCATCTATACACGATATAACGAGTTCATCTACACCCGATTCACCTCATGCACCACAAGTAAACACCCCACAATCGACATATTCACAAGGTCAACAAATTACAGACGATGAAGTTGCTCGTCAACTTGCTATTCATAATCAGAAAAAGGCTGAACGAAAAGCACAAGAACAAGCCAAAACTTCTGAAGAGTCTGAGTCTCAATAAGGTGTATGCTACAAGAGCATTTCAAAAAGTTCTACAACATGAAACCATATCTCCTCATTGAAGAGGATGAGTGGAAAGACATTATGCAAAAGTATGAAAAAGAAGATGTTGTAGAAGAATTGGCAAAAGTATTACACACATATCCCGCTCCACTACCTAAAATTACAAATAAACAAACTCTTGATAGTTTGAATAAGTTAAAAGGAATAAAGCACAATGATGTACTTGTAGAAAAAAAGTGGTTTCCTCGCAATGAAAGAAAAAGCAACTACCACCTTAACTACAAAGATTCTCAGTTTCTGTTGAAAAGAAACAATTCTGGTAATAATGCTTCCAATCCATTTCATGTAGAAACTCGTTGGAAAGTAGATTGGACAAGAACTCCAAGTGGTTGGAAAACTTGGCAAACAGTAAAAGGAATCAAAACAATCGTTCGTGCTTATTGGACGTTAGATAAAGTTCTTAATCAAGTCGATATTAACACTCTCCGTGTTGCTACCACTCTTCGCAAGTATGTCGCATCACAATTCAAACCGGCAGTAGCAAAAGCATTTTACGATCACTTTCAAAGCAAGAACATATTAGACTTTAGTGCAGGATGGGGTGATAGACTAGCAGGATTTTATACAGGTGAAACCACAGAGCATTATGTTGGAATCGATCCCAATACACTTAATCATCCTAACTACCAAAAGCAAATTCAGTTCTATGAAAAGTATTCTACCTTTTTTGAACAAGATAGAAAAGTAGACCTAATAGAAAGTCCTGCCGAAGACGTAGATTACTCACAATACGAAAATTACTTTGATACGGTGTTTACAAGTCCACCATATTTTAATACAGAAAAGTATTCGGAAGATGATACGCAATCTTGGGTGAGATATAAAAAAATAGATGATTGGAACGAGAAGTTTCTTCACACTACACTTGGTAAGATAATTCCGACAATAAAGAAGAGTGGTATTCTTGCAATCAATATCGCAGATGTATTTAATGCTCCCATCAACGACTATGTTGAAATTACAAATCCAATGAATGACTTTATTAAATCACAAGGTCTTGAATATCTTGGTTGCATTGGAATGGAAATGACGAAACGATTTAATTCAGGTGGTGCAGGAAATGCCAAGAGTGAGTATTTTTCGGAAGGCCTTAAGGAAATTACCGAAGAAACCAAAGATGTTGCATTCGCAGAACCAATTTGGATTTGGAAAAAGAATTGACATTCCGTCTCTATAATATATATTTATATGTATACATAATCTCAAACTAACATTCAAATATGAAATCAGACGAAAACACAATGGAAAGAGAATCACTAGAGTTTCTAGCAAGTTGTTCAGTTGATGACTTTGTTACATTATATGAACACATGACACTTTGTAAACTTGAAGAACTTTCCGATGAAATGGAAATAAAATATAAAATTATAGAGTCCGAAGGTGATCCAGATGAGTGTGGGACAATAATTTCGTTTGACAAAATGGTAGAAGGTGTGGAAGCAATTTTTGGGATGACATACGATGATTTGGAATTGTTGTACGAAAAAATCTGCAAGATTAGAAAATAAAAATGGAAGTCAAAACTACTTCTTTGCTTGCTTTAGTTTTAGGTATAATCGGAATAATTTTTCTGCCACTCGGGATTATTTGGGCAATCAATACCTTATTTGCAACAAATATAGAGTATAGTCTAACAAATTGGGCAGCTGCGATATTCTTACAATTTTACTTACAGATAATCATAAAATCAGCAGTATTAGGTGTGAAGTCTAAATAAAGACTTTACTTACCTAGTATATTTCTATATATTTATGTATATATGAAATACAATAATACAGCAAAATTCACATTTGACTACACATGGAGGGATTCTGATGATAATCTTGTATCACGAACAAGACACTCTACAACAGAAGAAACTCTAGATGAAGTTTTAAATGCGTTTGAGTTATTTCTGAAAGGAGCAGGTTTTCAGTTTGATGGACACCTTGAATTCGTAGATGCCTACAACAATTCTACTAATGTAAATTATTCACACATCAACGAACCAGAGTTTTCTGGTAATCAGTTAGAATTTGACTTCGTTAAAGAATTGTTCTCCGATATGGAAAATTTTGATAAAGATACTGATATAGATTTGGATGACAAAACCAAAAGTTAATTTATCATTTTATTCTAATTTAGAAATCAGCACAAATACAACTAAAGTAGTCCATTGCAAGAAATCAGAATATGATATCTACATCGGAAGGCCTTCTTTATGGGGAAATCCGTTTTCATCAAAAGATGGGACTATAGCAAAGTATCGTGTCGATAGTACTTCCGAGGCAATTAAAAAATACGAAGAATGGATTGAATCTCAACCCCAACTCATAGAAGAATTAAAAACACTTAAAGGAAAAATACTCGGTTGTTGGTGTAAACCAAAGCCATGCCACGGAGATGTTCTTGTAAAATTAATTCAAAAGTATTATTCCCATGAAAGTAATATCAGCAGTTAGGCATTCGGGAAAAACCTATTATAGTAAGACACTTGGATTTGCAGATTGTGATGAAATCATAGCAAATGAACTAGGGTGGCCACCACACTTTAACAAAAAAGAATTCTCGCATAAATCATATTCTTGTAATTACATAGATGAACATGACATTGCAGTCTCTTTTTCACAAGATTCTTGGAAAGTTTTGGAATCTTGGTTAAAAAATAACGATAAAATTTTAAGTATACCTGAAGTGTGGAGTGCAAGAAGTTTTTGGGAATGGAATGTAAAACCCAATGTCCTCGTTACTATTGATGAAGAACGACATAAGCAAAATTTATTGGAAATAAACCAAGGTCATATGTGGGGAACGATAAAGTTTTGGAGACATATGCTTGAACACGAAGCAAAAGAAAATGATATTTTTGTTGTACATTCCTTTGAAGATGCAGTATCATATTTGAATGAAAATTAAAGTAAAAAATACTGGAAGTATTATACCAAAAAATTTAACGTCATACGATGTCGGATATGATATTGTGGCATCCTCTCATCCAGCAATTGCAGGAGAATACAATGAAGAGATGCAAGCATGGTCACGAATTGACTATATACAATATCATACGGATTTATATATTGAACCATGCGTAGATGAAAAAGTTTATCACACTAACATATTTCCAAGAAGCAGTATCAGCAATAAAAATCTTATGCTTGCTAATTCAGTTGGCTTAATTGACGCAGGATATCGTGGAGAATTGCTTGTTCGTTTCAAATATATTATACAACCAGAAGATGTATATGCAAGAATTCATGGACACCAAGCAACAATTCCGTTGTACACTAATGTAAATATGGACAAAATTTATTCAAAAGGAGACAGAATTGCCCAACTCGTAGTTGCCGAAACGCACTCTGTTGAATTTGAAATTGCAGAAGATTTGTCGGAAACAGACAGAGGAACTGGTGGGTTTGGAAGCACTGGTGCTTGACTTTTTATATAACTTCCGATATAATAGTTTGCAATGTATCAAAATATTTTTGTAAGTAAAAAAGACAACATGGTTTTTCTGTGGGATGACAAACAAGGGTTGGTAACATTCAAGAACAAACCATACGCATACAAAAAATCTCCACACGGAATGTATCGCAGTATGTATGGTGACAAACTTGAGAAAGTTACTCGTTATAGGTATGAAGATGAAGGTTTGTTTGAATCTGATGTTCCTGTTGAGACTCGTAATTTAATTGATTTGTACGAAGACGATGATGAACCAAGTACCGGTCATTGCGTTATGAATTTTGATATTGAGGTAAGCATGGAAGGTGAATTGCCTGACACCGAGAAAGCAAACAATCCCGTTACCTCTATCGCATGGCACGATAGTTGTTCCAATAATTATGTGGTGCTGATTCTCGATAAAGAAGATAAAATCACAGACTATTCTAATGAAGAAGTTTCAGTTTACTCTTATGATAATGAACGAGCAATGCTTTCTCACTTTCTTGATTTTTACCAAGAGATTAGTCCGACAATTTTGACGGGTTGGAACATTGATTTCTTTGATGTTCCTTATTTGTATCGCAGACTTGCAAGAGTTTTAGGACAAGAAGAAGCAAGCAGATTAAGTCCAATTGGTCATGCGTATTATCATCAGTTCAAGAAACGAATTGTAATTGCAGGTGTTAGTTGCTTGGATTATCTTGCATTATACAAGAACTTTACATTTAGTGTTGAACCAAGTTATCGTTTGGATGCGATTGGTCGCAAAGAAGTTGGATTAGGTAAAATTGAATATGAAGGTAACCTCGATGATTTGTTTGCGAAAGATATTGAGAAGTTTATTGAATACAATTTGAATGACGTGAAGATTGTTGTTGAGATTGACAAAAAAATGGAACTCATTGAATTGACTCGTAGTATTTGTCATGTTGGTCATGTTCCGTATGAAGATATATTATTTTCTTCTCGTTACCTTGAAGGTGCGTTGCTTACTTATCTTCGCAGACACAATTTGGTCGCACCAAATAAAGACCCAAACGGCCGTGAACGATTCAATGAAATCAAAGGAGACGAATCCAAGAAGTTTAGTGGTGCGTATGTGGCTGCACCGACACCTGGTAAATATAAGTGGGTGTTTGACTTGGATTTAACTTCTCTGTATCCATCTATTATTATGTCCACGAATATTTCACCCGAAACCAAAGTGGGTGTTGTTGATAATTGGAGTCCTGAAAAGTTTTGTGACGGAGAGCAAACTGAAGTAGGATTTCGTGGTGAAACATATTCAGCAGGTGAGTTCAAGACATTTCTAAAAGATAACAATCTTTCTATCAGCAGTAATGGAGTTATGTATACCAAAGAAAAGGTCGGACTTATTCCTGCGATTCTTGATCAATGGTTCAATCAACGGGTTGAGTTTAAGAACAAAATGAAAGAGTATGGTAATGCAGGTGACGATGCCAAGTACGTGTTTTACAAACGACGTCAGCACGTTCAAAAGATTCTTCTTAATTCATTGTATGGTGTTCTTGGTTTGCCTATCTTTCGTTTTTATGACGTGGACAATGCAGAAGCAGTTACAACCACGGGTGTGTCCGTGATTAAGTTCAGTCGCAAAATTGCCAATCACTATTACAACAAAATTCTTGGTGACACCGAAGATCATTGCATTTACATTGATACTGATTCAGTTTTCTTTTCGGCATTGCCTATCGTAGAAAAAACGATGCCTCATGTTGATGTTAAAAATGACAATGAAATGGCAACCGCAATTCTTGAAGTCGCAGATAACGTACAAACTTTCATTAATAAAAGTTATGATGTAATGGCAAAACGTTTCTTTAATATTGAAGAGCATCGGTATGACATTAAACAAGAAGTGATTGCAAAAGCAAGTATGTGGTTAGCAAAAAAACGATATGCACAATGGATTATCAATAACAATGGTGTTACTTGTGACGAATTGGAAGTAAAGGGTCTTGATGTTGTGCGTAGTAGTTTTCCAACAAGGTTTCGTGAGTTTATGACGGAAATCCTCAAAGATATTTTGAAGGATGTACCGAAAGAAGAAATTGATGAAAAGATTGTTACACTCAAAAAGCAAGTCAAGAACGAATCAGTTGATGATATTGCAAAAACAAGTGCCGTTAAGAATATATCCAAGTATGTAAAGATGATGGATAAAGGTGCAGTTATGGGTGAGTGTGCAAAAAGCACACCCGCACACGTTAAGTCTAGTATCATTCATAATCAGTTTCTTAGAAAATTTAATATTCAAAGTGAACCAATTCGTGATGGTGAGAAAATCAAGTGGATTTATTTGAAGAACAATGAACTTGGTTTAGATGCACTTGCATTTCGTGGTTATGATGATCCACCCGAGTTACTAGAGTTCATTGAAAAGTATGCAGACAAAGATAAATTGTTTGAACGAGAACTTGAAGGAAAGTTGCGTGACTTTTATGATGCACTTAGTTGGGACTTTGCAAGTGAGAATCTTGCAAATGCTCAAAAGTTTTTTGCTTTCTAATGGCAAACTATAATCAAATACTTCCAATCAGAAAAGATTGTAGAATTGATGAACAATTCGGTTGGTTGCCTTTGAGTGTATTAGAACCAAGTCGTGATCATCGTGAACAGTGGCCGGAAGCGTATCTTGACGATGGCATTTGTGAAAGAAAAAGAAGTTTAGATGCGGAGAATCTTCCTGGTCTTAGATTCAGTGAATTTCATGCGGGTGTAGCAGAACAAATACTTAATTATTGGAGTATGCGTGGAAGTATAGTTGTAGACCCATTTGCAGGTCGTGCTACCCGTGCTATGGTTGCTTGTAAACTAGGTCGTGACTATCAAGGTTATGAAGTATCACAACAAACATATACACGATGTACGAGGCATTTTGAAAAGTTCAAGGTATCCCCTAAACTTTTTAATTGTGATGGAACAGAAATGCTTCACACACAAAATGAAACTGCTGATTTGGTGTTTACTTGTCCTCCGTATCATAATCTTGAAAAGTATGAAACCGCAAAAAATCAATTAAGTGAATGTGAAACTTACAACGATTTTATGGATCAAATTCAAAAGTGTGGTCGCAATGTAAATCGTGTTTTGAAACCAGGTGCGTTTTGTGTATGGGTAGTCGCAGACTGGAGAGCTATAGATGGAAGTGGACTGCATTCATTTCACTCGGACTTGATTACTGCATTTGTAAATGAAGGAATGATTCATCACGATACAATCATTATGAAGAATCTTAGTCCGTTTGCTTATGTTCAATGTGCGAAAGTAGCAAGCAAAAGATATACAAGTAAAATACACGAATATATTATGGTTTTCCGCAAACAAGGTGAATATGAAATACCTGAGTATTGTGAGCAAGACAAACTTCGTGTTAACTCAAATAAGTTTTTTAGTTATGAATAAAATAATAAATGGAGATAGTTTAAAAGTTCTCAAGAAACTTGAGGACGAATCGGTAGACTTAGTTTGTACAGACCCACCTTATGGATACTCGTTTATGAATCGTGATTGGGACAAAGCAGTTCCTGCATTAGAAATTTGGCAAGAGTGTTTACGAGTTTTGAAACCAGGAGGATTCTGTTTCGTTATGTCAGCACCACGTTCAGATGTACAAAGTCGTATGATGGTTCGTTTAGAAGACGCAGGATTCAATATTGGATTCACTCCGATTTATTGGACATACGCAACAGGATTTCCAAAAGCAACAAATGTTAGTAGGGCAGTTGATAAAAAACTGAAAGTAAAAGCAAAATCTTTAGGAAAAGTCAAAGGAATGGGGAAACAAAACTCCGAATGGAATGGAAAACTCGCAGGACGAAAAGAGGATTCATTCAAATCGGAATATGAAAAGTTTGAAGCAACATCTGATGAAGCAAAAGAACTTGATGGGTCTTATGTAGGTTATCAACCTAAACCTGCGGTAGAAGTTGTGCTTGTTGCAATGAAACCTATTGAAGAATCATCTTATATTGAACAAGCAATGAAAAATGGCAAAGGCATTACTTGGTTAGACGATTGTAGAATTCCAACGGACGAAAGTTTAGATGGTGGAGCATATGCAAAAAATCCAACACCACGTGAAGGAAAGGATATGTGGACTTCCGACAGAAAAAAAGAAACCAAGTGCTTTGAACGAGGTGGTGCAGGTGAATATAAACAACCAGACGGAAGATTCGCAGCCAATTTAATTATACAAGACGATGTACTTAATGACGGAGTAAAACGAAGCAAAGGAAAACACACAGATAGTGGAAGTGGATCGGGTGGTATTTGGCAAGAAAGCACAGGCAAACCCGCCGGAAGAACTTACGGAGACGAAGGATCGTTTTCTCGTTTTTACGATTTAGATTCTTGGTGGAAATCACAAATACACAAATTGCCCGAAAGTGTTCAAAAGACTTTTCCTTTTATGATTGTTGCAAAAGCAAGCAAAGCAGAAAAAAACAAAGGTCTTGAACATCTTCCTAAAAAGAAAAGTTCTTCAATGCCAGGAAGAAGAAATGCAGAAGATATGAGCAATAGCAAAATCGACCACGATGTTACTGGTAGATTTGTCACGGAAAAACAAAATGTTCATCCAACCGTTAAACCCATTGAACTAATGAGTTATTTAATAACACTTGGAAGTCGTGAAAATGATGTTGTTGTTGATCCGTTTGTTGGAAGTGGAACAACTTGTATTGCGGCTAAAATGCTCGATAGAAAATATATCGGAATAGAAAAAGAAAAAGATTATGCTATCATTGCTAAAACAAGAGTTGACGATGCAGAATCACCAAACCAACCTTCCGAGAAAAACAAAAGCAAAGAGTTCTTTGCTTTTTAACTTGTATATATTTACATATTTATATAAACTATTCTAAATGATTAGTAAATTTTTTATAGAAATAGGAACTTCTAATTTTAATACTTTAGTTGGTTTAGCAGAACAAGGTTGGTCAGGTATATTCATAGAACCAGACAATTGGTATCTATCTAAATTAAAAAGATTTGAAAATTGTTTTTATGAAAATAGTGCAGTATTAGATTACAATGGAACAACTCAATTTATAAATTATGATGCACAATGGTTAGAGCAAAATGAAATAGGTGATTTCATGTGGAAACGTGGAGTAGGAAATACAAACCTTGATACAAATAACATGAAGTTGAATCCAGATTGGCCTACTATTACTTTTGATGTAAATGTAAAAACATTAAATTCAATTATAGAAGAGTATAATGTAAAGAGCATTGATTTTCTAAAAATAGATATAGAAGGCAGAGATGCTAAAATTTTGTATGCTTACGATTTTTCAATCAGACCGTCAAAGATTAAAATGGAAATAATACACACACCCACCCACGGAATTGACGAGCAAGATTTTAAAAATTATATGATAGATAAAAATTATTCTATATATGTCGAAGACGATTACGAACCACAGGATATTTGGTTTTTTGATAATCTAGTGTAATAAAGAAAACTATGGAACAAAATTATACAAAACTAGCAGATCTTCTTGTAAGACATAGTGTGTCTTTACAGAAAGGAGAAAAGGTATTAATAGACAACACAGAAGTGCCGGAAAATATGACAATTGCACTCGTTCGTGCAGTTCGTGAATACGAAGGAATACCTTTTGTACAAACATCACAGAGTCGTATAGGTCGTGAAATTATGCTTCACGCAACCAAAGAGCAAATGGAAATTTTTATGAAGTTTAGTATGCCCAAGATTCAAGAAATGGATGCTTACATTGCTATCGCAGGTTCTCATAATATATACGAAACAAGTGATGTTGATCCAGATATTAAAACAATGATGTCTAAGATTACTAAACCATATCTTGATTATCGTGTAAACAAAACCAAGTGGTGTATTTTAAGATGGCCACATCCTGCTATGGCACAACAAGCAAATATGAGTACCGAAGCATTTGAGAACTTTTACTTTGATGTATGTACATTTGATTATGCCAAGTTTAATCCTGGAATGACCAACCTACAAAAAAGAATGCAGAACGCGGACAAGGTTCACATCAAAGGTGATGACACCGATTTGCGTTTCTCCATCAAAGATATCAACGCAGTTGCTTGTGGTGGTACACATAATATTCCAGACGGAGAAGTTTTTAGTTGTCCTATAAAGAATAGTGTTGAAGGACACATTCAGTTTAATGCTCCGACAATTTATCGTGGTTGCGACTTTGACGGAATTAGGTTGGAATTCAAGAGTGGAAAGATTATTAATGCAACTGCAAATAATGATGCAAGCACTGAAGCACTAAACGAGATTCTTGATAGTGATGACGGAGCAAGATACATTGGTGAGTTTGCTATTGGATTTAATCCTTATGTTGTCCACCCAATGCGTGACATTTTGTTTGATGAAAAGATTGGTGGAAGTTTTCACTTTACACCTGGTCAATGTTATGACGATGCAAGCAACGGAAACGATTCACAGGTTCATTGGGAT
>CEVF01031832.1_pt1 | contig 16837 bp, 14 predicted proteins | sample 356441 | NCBI WGS metagenome assembly CEVF01 (sample SAMEA2622765, study PRJEB7988) | marine metagenome | biome: marine biome (ENVO:00000447); feature: surface water layer (ENVO:00002042); material: "saline water (ENVO:00002010), including plankton (ENVO:xxxxxxxx)" | depth 5 m
GTTCCAATGTGAGTAAAGCCGGGCTCATCATACAATGGATTATCTGTATGTTCCATAGAGCCAGATTCGATAACTACCATAGGTGGCCAATTTCCACTGTAAGCAAAGGTTAACAGAAAAACTAAAAGAACACTGCCTATTGCCATTCCTATGTCTTTTGCAGCCTCAGGTATTTGTATTTTATCTGAATCTGACATCTGAGTTCCAACTATGGATTACGAGGTCTTTTAATCTTCTTGACTTTACGTACTTTCTTGCGATTACTATGGCTTGATCGTTGAGCACCGAAATCGGTAGAAGGGCCATTATCGTCGTCTCCAACCATTCTAACGTTATTAGGCAATTCATCTGAAGAATCTTCATCTCCACTTTTCTCCGGTGAAGAACTGAAATCTCCAAGAAGGTCATCTAAAGGATCGCCAACGTTTGAATTCATGGCTACTGGAATTGAGGATGTTTCAGCTGGAGTCGAAGAAGGCGATTCAGGTACAGCACCGCCCGACTTTTTCATTTCTCCACCGCATGATGGACATTTTCCCCATTTTTCTTGAAATTCTTTTCCGCATTTAGTACACGCATATGCTGAAGATGACATTGAAGTTGACTGTTTAGATGGAATACTTGCTGGTTCCGACGTTGATTTATCTTTGTCAACGTATGGATTGAAGTCTCCAGCTCCTCCTAAAAGATCCTCCAAGTCCTCTTTTCTTGAAGATGAGGTTTCTTCTTGTTTTTGCTTAGCTAGCTCAGGATTAGAGTCCCCGCCACCCAATTTGCGACGTTGTTCTGCATAGTAAGCGTCCCGCTCTGCAAAAAGTTCTTTTGTTTCCTCAGAGTAATCAAATTTTTTCTTTTCTTCTTTCTTTTTACCAAACCAACCCATAACTGACCAAATGCGCGTGATAAATAAAGCGTTGGGTTTAGAATAAAGACAATTCTCCAGTTATCTCGTTAATTTTTGTTTCAGTGGCTGGGCCTATTCCTAGACAGGTAACTGTTCCTGGAGGTACTTCAGTTAAACCTGCGTCAGTTATTAGGCTATTTATCAAACCAACATCTCTTGCATGTTGTTGCAATTGCCTCAGGGAAGACTCGTTTGTTGTTTTAACAACTACTTTTTTTTGACCATCCGCATACCATTTTTTAAAATTGGACGAATCAGATTTCTTTGATTGAAGTGAGCAATTAACTGCAGCGTGTGATACTTGTGCAGCCATCTTACCTTTAGATATTCCTAAGTCTGTTCTAACTACTACCACTAACTTGTATTCCAAGATTATTCCTCTTCATCTGAAATTTCTAATGAATCTTCTTGAACAACATCTCCAGACAAACCCTGTCCCTCTCCAGGCCTGTTCAAGTCTTGATCTAAATCTGCCATTCTGGAATCAATATCTGCTAAATCTGCCAATAGTGTTTTTTCTTTTCTTTCGTAATATTTTTTCATGACTGAACTGCCTGAACGCTTACGGCTTTCAACTTCTTCTAGTTTACGTTTAACATTGTCTCTATCATGCTTTAGACCTTGAAGTTCTATCAATTCTGCAGGTATGTACTTTCCTGCCACAGCTAACTCTGATTCAATACGAATTCCTGGAGGCGCTCTAGCAAGGCTTGGATGAATGTTAGCTGTCCAAGGATAAGCTCCCCTGTACCAGCCTGCAACAAAAAATAATATGGACAGGGAAAGTAATGATACAGTGACGAAAAACGTTTGGAAGTACCCCTTATCATCATCTGAGTTTCCCCAGGCAGGTGCATTACCAAGTGCAGGATTTCCCAAAATGAAACCTACTATAATCACTATACAAATTGACATCGCCATCCCTAGTGTGACTCTGTAGAGCATATCAAACTCCTCATCCAATTCCCCTTTCCTAGGGAACATCGCTTGAATTAATGTATATCCTGGAATAAACAAAACAAGCAACAAGCCTGCAAAAACTCTAAGCCAATTTATTTCTTCCATTAATAATCGCTAGAATAGACCCATTAAAAATGTCTGCCGCCTGTAAAACCGCTTCGATAACCGTGAGGTTCTGAGCCATTTCTCCTCAGCTTTGATTGATTAACTATTGCATTCCAACGGGACTTGCAATTACAATGTAAACCTTTCAAGTCTCCTAAACCTAGACGGTGATTTTTCAGCGCCTCTAACACTTTCTTGTTACAATCATGACAATTATGAGCTCCTCTTCGTGTACCTCCTCCTGTTGGATCTGAATAAACACGAACTGGCAAATCCTCACATTTTTGTAAAACATCAACTACAGACCAAAGCCAAGGCGCAACCCATTCGTTCCTAAACCATAACTTTTCAACAACTGTATTTTTTTGTACATTTAATGGATTAATTGAAATTTTATCGACGTGAGGTGCTGCATCAATCGCTGATTGTACTGCGTCCTCTATGCCTTCCTTTTCACTAAGATAGGGCGGTTTAAGCAAAATGTATGCCTTAACTTCGGCTCCGTTATCCCTAGCAAGCTTACATACTTTGACAAAATGAGGCCATCGTAAACGCTTGTTAACTGCTTTATCTAAAACTACCGGACTTGAGGATTCCAAACCTATTGCTATTTCCAACTTAGGAGAGTTAGTATAAGCAAAATTCTTAGGAGAGACAAACTCCGGTAGCGACTCAATTAATACTTTTTCAATCCCCATATCTGACATGTCTGACATTACTTCATCAGCAAAATCGAATGGAACTTCTGTAGGATCTATGAAAGAACCGGAAGTGTAAATTTTAGCATATTTTTTACCCTTTAAAATTGACCTTACCTTTTGCCATTGATCTCTTAGCATATCATCGCTAACTCCTCCAGGAACTGTATCGTTGAAGTAACCGCACATCGAGCAACCTTCCTTAATTGACCAATAACAACCTCTTGTTCTTAGAATAACGACGCCAGCCTCTACTACTTCACCGTCCAAAACTTCTTCTTCAATCCATTTTGCTACTGGCTTATCCAAAGGGTGGTCTCTGGGAACCGATTTTGATTCATTCACAAAATCTGTCAAAGGAACAAATGCCTCAGGCATGGTGTCTTACCTCCACTGCGATTCCTCTTTTCATTGCAACCATTTCTTCAGGCGTCATCTTTGCGATACCTACACCTGTTACTGTACCGTCTTGCTTGATGACTACTTGATCTCCTATATTCCAACTTCCGTTGTAAGATTTTACGCCTACTGCAAATAGGTCTCCTATTAATTTGAAATTCTCCGCAATGATAGTAGGCCCTCCATGCAAGGAATACTCAATCCCTCCTTTCAAAGTTAGGCCAAAACCACCAACTACCGGAGACATTGCTGCTAGATCACCACATCGCAATTTGTAAGGCATGCGCCCACTAATTTCTGACTTCACTAAAAAATTAGAGCTATCGCCATATTGGAACTTAGCTAATCCTTTAGCTTCTCCTTTGGCTCTATCTTTAGTGTTCAATAAAGGGACATCAGATAATGACATTCTTGCAATATTTTGAAGTATTTCAAGTCCTTCATATGATGAGGGTTTTTCAACCCTAGTATTAACTACTTCAATTCCTAATTCCTTGATTAATTTAGCCATTATATCTGATGAAGAACCTGCATGAACGATTGCCTTTGTATAATTCTGTTTAAGATTCAATTTGGCTAACTGAGATCTAAGCATTTCAATCTCAGATGCGCTCCATTGACCAGTTACGGCAATATCATAATGGGCTGCAGGATAACAAAACTCTAACTCTCTAGGAACCAGTCCTAACGGAGAAGTAACTGAAACAACATGCAACGCCAAATAATTATCGACTTCACGCAGTGCGTTGAAAAATCGCTTGTGACTGCTACTTTTGAAATAAGGCTTTCGTGCTGAACAAGGTAAAATTAACAAAACCATATCTTTTGCTGGAGGCTCGTAATTTGATAGCCTCTCTTGAAAATCGATTATTGCAGGATGATTCAAACTTAAATCATTTGACCTTATCATGGAATGGACTCTTGCACCTTTAGCAATTAATAGTGGAGTAGAGTGGTGTAGAATTTGAGATACACGTGGATTGTGAAGACTTGTCAATTCAACCAATTCTCTCAATTTTCCATTAGAAATTGCATTTCTTATCCTTAATATCCAACGATTAAGTTCTAAACGGTTATGCGAGAATAAATCTTCAATTTGTTTATTTTGTTTAATCCATTCTCCACTTTCTAAAACCCAGCCTGTTGAACTGCGTAGTTCAACATTTAAATCATCAAAAATATCTACTCCTAAATATGCTAAAATTGGCATTTGAGAGGGCTCTACAGCCGGCGCATAAAGTAATCTTGAATAGCCTGCTTCCAATCTAAATTCTTTCGCAATCTCTACCAGTTTTTTAGGTTGAATTGAATATGCGTTGTCAATAACTGCAATATTTTCAGATAGTTGTAAGTACGGAGACTTTTCGGAATCTAGGCCTAATGGACTAGGAGGTAAATTGAACTTTTTACCAATCGTAATTGTTCCTCCCGATTCTAAATCCTTAGACTCTTCTAAGTCTGAATGACTGAACACAACATGAGGTGTTTGCAGATCATCTTCAAGTTTGAGAAGTCTGGCTAGCCCCTCGTGACCTATAGGTTCCATTATATCTTGCCAAATTGGCGCCTATATATTGGATTCTTTTATTATGTGTCAGGTTCTTTAAGCTCTTTAGGCGGTTCAGAAGCTGTCATCTGGTCCTTAATTCCTTCGTCAACAACTTGTTGAAGTGCTTCATCAGCTTCTTCCTTAATTGCATCCAACTCAGCCTGCATTTCATCGGCTGTAGGAATTGTTCCAAGAATGTCTTCAGACTTACCTAGTGCTTTCTCAATATCCTTAAGATCTGATAATTGCCTATCTGGCGCTTTACGTGAGTAACCGACATAATCTGCTGCACCTTCGAATAATTTTGTTAATTCAAATGGAAGAACAAACTTAGTTGATGCTCCAGCACCAAGGTCCTTTAGAGATTCTAAACTCAAAACAGTTAAAGCCTTGGAGTCCAACGTGGATGCTCCCATAGCAGTAATTTTCAAACCTTGAGCTTCTCCCTGTTTCTCTAAAATAGTCTGAGAACGCTGACCTTGAGCTTCTAAAACCTTAGATTGTCTAACACCTTCAGCTTCTAAAATACGTGATTGTTTATCTCCTTCTGCAGTCAAAATTCGAGATTGTTTTTCACCTTCTGCTGAAAGAATGGCTGATCTCTTTTCACCGTCGGCTTTTAGAATAGCTGCACGTCTTTCACGTTCTGCTGAGGTCTGTTCCTCCATTGCTGCTTTAACATTAGGTGAAGGATCTACTTCTCTAATTTCCACATTATCTACTTTCACACCCCATGGATCAGTTTCAATATCTAATTTATCTCTAAGAATTGCATTTATTTTATCCCTACTAGAGAATATTTCATCCAATTCCATGTCTCCAACTACTCCTCTGAGAGTTGTTTGGGCCATATTAACTATAGCTGCTCTGTAATTTGCAACGTTAAGAACTGCTTTTTTAGCATCTGCAACTCTGTAGTAAACAACTGCATCTACCATTGTAGGCGAATTATCTTTAGTAATAACTTCCTGACGCGGAACGTCAAGAACTTGAATACGTAAGTCTACCTTGAAAACTTTTGTAATTAATGGAATAACAAAATTCCATCCTGGATTGAGCATTGTATGAAACTTACCCAATCGTAGCGCGACTCCTGATTCGTACTGCTCAACTTGAACAATAGTAGTCATCAATACAACAACTAATACTGCTCCAAGAATTAACAGTAAGAATATTATTTCTCCTATCATTTTATTCCTCTCCTTGTAAAGGCATTACTGTAACTGTGATTCCTTCTGCATCTGTGACTTTAACTTTAGTACCTACAGGTATGTTTTGGTCTGACGTAGCTCTAATTTCTTCCATACTGATTTTGACTTTACCACTTCTATCATTGGCAATGACTTCTTTGGTAACAACTCCTTTTTCTCCAATTTTACCTTCAATGCTCATTTCACTAGGAGTATCTGGAGGTGCTAAAGATTGGTAAAGCATCATTGTTCCGTACAATGAGCCTAGCCCTACAGCTAATCCAATTGGTAAAAGTAGTAATCCATCGACTACGTTAAACGAAAGTAAAACTCCTAGGGCTATGAAAACTGTAGCTGGAACTGCAATCAAAAATCCTGGTTGAAAAACTTCTACAACAAACAATAACACTCCGACTATTACAAAAGCTAGCCCTAGCTCACTGCCAAACAATTCATCTGCCATGCAATAACAGAAACAAGCCCATATATAAGAGGTATCAATCATAATAATATCTTTATATATTCAATATTCTGTACAATCTATGGCGAAACTTACCGAACTAAATCAATATCTAATTCGTGAAAAATTTTTAAAAATATTTGGAAATAAATTTCACATAATGGACGATCAGAATGTCATTTATGGATTTTGTGAGCAAAAGAGATTTAGAATAAAGGAAGATCTTCGCCTTTATGATGATGAAAGCAAAAGCAATGAATGGTTAATAATTAAGCAAAGAAATTTGGTAGATGCATGGGGAGGATTCGACATATTTGATCCTAAAGCTGGAGTTTTGCTGGGAACGGTACGAAGAAAATTTTGGAAATCCATTCTTAGAACTAAGTGGCAAGTTCTTGACGCCGATGGCAATGATATTGGAATGTTGTTGGAAGACAGTGTAGCTCAAGCAATTGCTAGAAGAGTTTTCTTAGGAATCCTGCCTAAAAAGTTCACACTTCATACCAGTGGAAATGAAATTCCAATTACCATGAGGCAGATGTTCAATCCAATAATCAAGAAATTAATAGTTAATATTCCTCCTGAAAATAATTTTAATCGTAAATTTATTGCTGGACTAGCTGTAGTAATTTCTGCACTTGATGGCCGAAACGTAAATTGATTTAACTAAAATATTTAACTGCTGAACTCCTTATTATCCAAGTTAATGTGAATCCGAATGTTACAAATGTGTAGTCACTAAACTGGTTGACTCCTACCAATGTAATTATTAACAAAACGATCAGTAGAATTATGGAAAAGACTTGCATTTCTTTTTGTAATTCTTCTTTAGAAGTGCCTCCCTTTCCAAAATTCCTTATCGAAAAACTTACAGCCAACCAACTAAGTAAAAATGTACAAACCCCGATACCAACTTCAACAAAATCTGATATTCCTGAAATTATTAGCAAAATTATGAATATGACTAAAGTGCCAAGAGCCCATTTTTGTTCTTCACCTGAGTTTCCCATAATTATGCTCCAAAATTATCTTCTAAGGGGACTGGACCTTCCCAATAATCTGTGACAACATAAGTATTAGCAAGAATGTCATGCAAACCCTGTTTATACTCTGTAAAACCTACCATAATCGACCCTAAGCATAGCAGAAAAGCTTGAGAGCCTATGATAAACAAAATCGTACGAACAAATGAAGAGGTCATGCTTATTTTCTGTCCATTTTTGTCAACTACTTTTAATCCTAATGCATATTTACCAAATGTACCTTGATAGTCAGAGGCTTCCATTATAGGTTTGTAAAGAATAGTTCCCAAACTCGCTAAGATAAGAACGAGTAAAAACATGCCTATTCCAGCACCTTCTCCTAATGCGGCACCAAAGATCACTAAACTAAAAACTGCTAAGAAAATTACTATAATTGTTAAAACAATGCTATCAATAATTGCGGCTACAAATCTAATCCAAAACCCTTTGTAGGGATAAGGTTGTCCAGCTTCCATAAATGTAGTGTGCACAGCACTTATTTAAGTATGTTCAGTAGTAACACATCTTTATTAAATGTCAACCTACAATTGCACGTAAATGGTAAGTTTGGAAGAAATGCGTAAGCAGTATGACATTGCAGGACTTGATCGAAGTGAGTTGCATGAATCTCCGACTGAAATGTTTCGAATCTGGTTCGAGAAAATTCAAGAATACGATACTTTGGAACCCAATGCAATGACTTTGGCTACTGCGAGCCCCTCAGGAAAGCCAACCAGTCGTGTTGTTTTACTAAAAGAATACGATGAAAAAGGTTTCATCTTCTACACTAATTATGAAAGTACAAAAGGAGCACAGATTGAATCAAATCCATATGGATCTTTAACTTTTAACTGGCATCCATTGGAAAGGCAAATTAGAATTAGAGGTAAAATTAGAAAAATTTCTTCAGACAAATCTAAAAAATATTTCTCTTCAAGGCCTAGATTGAGTCAAATCTCTGTATTAGCTTCAAAACAGAGTTCCACAGTTAAGGATAGACTCGAGCTAGAAGACCTTTTTAAAAAATATGAAAAAGAATACGAGAGTAAAGAAATACCAATGCCCGATTATTGGGGAGGTTATCGCCTTGAACACAAAGAAATCGAATTCTGGCAAGGAAGAAGAGATAGAATGCACGACCGCTTCGTTTATACTCGCCATGGAACGACGTGGCAAATTGAGAGGTTAGCTCCATAATGTCTGAAATAATTCCAATTTTCCCAATTGATGTCGTTTTATATCCTAATCAAAAAGTTCCGCTTAAAATCTTTGAGCCTAGATACAGACAAATGCTAGATAATTGTATGAGTTCTAACCGGGTTTTTGGAATAAATATAATAGACGGACAAAAAACAGAGGGGGGATGGGCCAGCCCTGTTAAAACTGGAACTTTGGTATATATCATAAAATGTGAGGATTTAGACTTAACTGGTAGCAACTACTATATTGAAATATTGGGTAAAAAACGCTTTAGAATAGATAATTTAATTTCGCCAGGAATTGATAAACCTGCTGAATATTTTCCTCCGGACACTCCATCAATGCAAGCCATGATGAAGAAAACCTCTGGCGAACCCCTTTACTTTCAGGCTGAAGTAACTTACCTTGATAACATGAAAGATGATGTCGATTTAAAAGACTGGAATTTTATGTTGGGAAAATTAGAACTACGAATTATCGAAATTGCCAATAACATGGGTATTGAATTTGAAAATTTTACTGATTTTATTGTTAGTAGCGGACTAAAATTAGATTCCGCAAATGTACAGGATTTGTATACTTTGGCATCGATGTGCAGCTTATCTCTCGAAACTCAACAAAGTATATTAGAGGCAAAATCTTGTAATGAAATTGTGGAAATATTGCAAAAAGAAATATAATTCCTGCGCAGTATTATATACCCCCTTTTTCTCCCAACAAATCCTTGTAGTTGACTAATACTTAATATTTAGCAATTTCAGGGAGATTGTGCACTCGATCTTGAAGATTAAGACCGGGGAAGATGGCATAGGGCCTATCCTCCTAACAGTGGGGAATAAACGGACCGATGATTGTCAGATCATACGCAAACCCGGACGAATGTTGAAGCCGACGGCTACAAGCAGTTACTACGCCACCTGGTGGATGACTAGGCTCGGTTGCCGAAGACGGTCGTGCCAAGCAGCGATATGCTTCGGGGAGGCGCATGGAGCCTTTGATCCGAAGATTGCCGAATGGGACTTCCCAAACTCTAGTAGTTTAATCCGAAAGGATGGGGAACGCTCCGAATTGAAACATCTTAGTAGGAGCAGGAAAAGAAATCAAATGAGATGAGGTTAGTAAAGGCGATCGAACACCTCATAGAGCAATCCGAATCTTCTGATGAAAATCAGTAGAAATGTGGAGTGGCCTGTTTACATCTTAACACTATTATCCGAATTTCGTGTGGAACACCGGCGCCAAAGAGGGTGATAGCCCCGTAGGAGACGCAGTGAAAGATGATTTTCAGGACCCAAGAGTAGCGTGCATTGGATATTGCGCGTAAATATGGGAGGTACTAACTTCCAACTCTAAATACAAACCGAGACCGACAGCGCAATAGTAGCGTGAGCGAAAGTTGTAAAGTATCCCTGACGGGAGATTAATAAGATCCTGAAATCAGGTGGTAACAGACTGGTATGGCATGCAAGGGATTAAGCGGTTACACCGCCGCACCGATGTCATACCGTTCGATTCGAAAATTGATCCGTGGAGTTTCTATCATTGGCGAGGTTAAGTGCGTAAGTACGAAGCCGTAGGGAAACCGATAGCCCGCAGCGCAAGCGAGGGGCAAGGTGTGCTCGCCTGGAGTCAATGGTTGGATACCCGAAGCCGGTCGATCTATGCCTGGGCAGGGTGAAGCCTTTCGGAAGAAGGGTGGAGGCCCGAACCAGTACTGATGTGCAAATCGTTTGGATGACCTGGGTATAGGGGCGAAAGACCAATCTAGACCGGAAATAGCTGGTTCCTCTCGAAACTGCTCGCAGGCAGACCTCAGCTGAGACGGGGCATGCGGTAGAGCACTGATTGCGTGTTTAGGAAGCGAAAGTTTTCGGCATGCTGTCAAACTCCGAATGTGTGTCCGTTGTAGAAGCTGGGCAGTGAGGGCATCGGGGTAAGCTTGATGTCCATAAGGAAAACAAACCAGACCAAAGTTAAGGTCCCTAAGTAATAGCTAAGTGTTAAAGAACAAATAGTGTTTAACAGCATAGACAGCTGGAAGGTTGGCTTAGAGGCAGCCATCCTTTAAAGAGTTCGTAACAGATCACCAGTCAAGTTCTTGAGCCTAGAAAATGGACGGGACTAAGTTGTTCACCGATACTTTGGGCCACCGAAAGGTGATGCGGTAGAGAGGCGTCGTGCGCGGGTGGAAGTGGGGCCGAGAGGTCCTGTGGACCGCGTTCGAATGATAATCATGGAAAGAGTAGTAGCGTAGATGGGTGAGAATCCCATCCGCCGGAGGGGCTAGGGTTCCTCGACGATGTTCATCAGTCGAGGGTTAGTCGGTCCTAAGGTTCCCCCTAACAGGAGGAATCGAAAGGGAAGCAGGTTAAAATTCCTGCACCAATTCATATTTTGTCCAGTTCCTGACACATCGGGTCGTGTGGAGCACTCTTGTCGGAGTGTTGCCTTGAGCAATAAATTTGTGGAGTACCGTAATGGTGAGAAGCAAACTAAGCTCTCGGGAGGCGGAGTATTTCGCTTCTGCGTTAGCCTGGTGTCCGTGAAAAGGGAGCTGGAGCCGTATGAGTTGTCCGTACCGAGATCTGACACAGGTGCCCCTAGGTGAGTAGCCTAAGGCGTCGCGGCAGAATCCGGGCGAGGGAATTCGGCAAATTAGCCCCGTACCTTTGGTATAAGGGGTGCCAGCTCTGAAGAGAGCTGGTCGCAGTGACTAGGGAGCTCCGACTGTTTATTAAAAACACAGGTGGCTGCTAGTCCGTAAGGATGTGTATAGCCGCTGAATCCTGCCCAGTGGCAGTATCTGAAACCAGGTTTCAACCTGACGAAGGACTGCTAAACGGCGGGGGTAACTATGACCCTCTTAAGGTAGCGTAATACCTTGTCGCTTAATTGGCGACTTGCACGAACGGCCTAACGAGAGCTCTACTGTCCCCGCCCGGAGCCCGATGAAATTGACTTACTGGCGCACAGTCCAGTACGTCCCAGCCGCAAGCGAAGACCCCGTGGAGCTTTACTGCAACCTGCCGTTGTGGCACGAGTTGTTATGTGTAGCGTAGACGGGAGACATTACACAGGTGCGAGCGCTAGCTCGTCGCCGAGTCACCGATGAAACACCGTCCTTTTCGATTCGTCCCACTCACCTCTTAGGAGGAACCCCGGTAGGCGGGCAGTTTGGGTGGGGCGCCACTCCCTCGAAAAAATAACAAGGGAGCCCAAAGGTCAGCTTAGGTAGGTCAGGAATCTACCGTTAAGTGCAAGGGCAAAAGCTGGCTTGACGTGGTTTGGCAACACAACAAACCACGATGTGAAAGCAGGGCCTAGCGAACCAACCAGCGCCGTTAGTAGGTGCGGTTGATAACAGAAAAGTTACCCCGGGGATAACTGAGTTGTCTGGAGCAAGAGCCCACATCGACCTCCAGGCTTGCTACTTCGATGTCGTCTCTTCCTATCCTGGGTGTGCAGAAGCACCCAAGGGTGGGGTTGTTCGCCCATTAAAAGGGATCGTGAGATGGGTTTAGACCGTCGTGAGACAGGTTTGTTGCTATGTGCTGGGACTGTCCAATGCCTGAGGGGAAGGATCCTCTAGTACGAGAGGAACGAGGGTTCGCAGCCACTAGTTTACCAGTTGTCTGACAAGGCACCGCTGGGCAGCCACGCTGTAAGGGATAAGAGCTGAAAGCATCTAAGCTCGAAACCCGCCTCAAAACGAGGCATTTTGACACTTATAGAAGATAAGATTGATAGGACCGGGGTGTAAGCACCGAGAGCTATGGTGTTGTTTGAAGTATTACTTCGGTAGTACGGATAATAACATTTCGAGGTGTTCAGCCCGTCGGTTACTAATAGTCACAACTGCTACTAATGCTGTCGGCTTCAACCGTTTGATGGGTTTGCGTATGTACCCCAATTATTCTAGAAAAAAATTAACCTGGTGGCCATGTCATTTGTCTACCTGCAATGAGGTGCAAATGAATATGGAAAACTGTTTGCTGTGCATCTTTGTTACAATTAAAAACTGTTCGATACCCGGATTCTGAAATTCCTTTATCATTAGCTATTTTTTTAGCTGCTAAGATTAGTTCTCCGATGGTTTGCGTATCTTTTTCCTCTAAATCGTTAAGAGTTGCAATATGTTCCTTAGGTATTATTAGGACATGTACTGGTGCTGTTGGATTTATATCGTTAAAAGCAAGTACACTATCAGTTTCGTAAACAATATCTCCAGGTATATCACCATCTATAATCTTACAGAAAAGACAATCGACCATATTAGACCTAGAAGAGCATATTATTTGAATATTTCAATACTATTCTCTTCGTCTGAAGAATGATATCGCTAAAAGTGATATTGAAACAGTAAAGAATCCAAATCCTGGAACTTCATTCTCCCCATCCAGTGGCGTCGTATTATTGGAGTCAGCCGAATTATTATTTGGTTCAGCAGTATCATCTGCATTAACATCTTCAACACAAGAACCAATCCAAGACAAAGTGTCCTGCTCAAATGTTAGACTACCTGAATATCCATCATTACAACTACATTCAGGAAAGCCAAATGAGTTAGCAGGGCAAGAACCGCCCAGCTCTTCTAGACTGTAGTAAAAGGTCATATCCCAATCTAAATTTTCATCGTGTGTCAAGTTTGTATATCGTATTGCTGGATCTACACACCTTTGTGGATACTGTAGTCCCATTCCATAGTCTGGTGAGGAAGAGTTAGTTGAATTCATGGAATTTGTAGTCCTCCAATTACCATTGAATTCCCCCTCGCAAGTACTTCCAAAATAATAGTACAAAAGATCTCCATTATCTTTAGTGTATACATCTAAATTGAATTCTTGAGGCGTATGGAAATAATACCCAACGTCATATGCTGCAATTCCATTTTCACCAAAATAATCCAGATGGATTACTAGAGGCGGATTTCCTGCATTTGCTGACTGATGCGCATCATCTGGGTAGGCGTCTGCGTTATCTCCAATACCGTCTCCGTCTCTATCGGAAGATTCAGAAGAATCTAATGGAAAAGCATCTTGCTCATTGTCAACTCCATCTCCATCTGCATCAGGATCTGAATTATCTCCAATGCCATCACCATCTAAGTCAGACCACTCTGTTTGGTCTAGAGGAAAAGCATCTGTCAAATCTGGCACATTATCATTATCGTCGTCACTATCAACATTATCTCCTAAACCGTCTTGATCGAAATCATACCACTCTGTTGCATCTGTTGGGAACTGATCAAAAGTATCATTGACACCATCGCCATCTGTATCTACCTCCAAAGGATTTGAATTATGCTGTAATACTTCTTCACCATCACTCAAACCGTCACCATCTGTATCTGGATCCAGAGGATTTATACCTAAATTTACTTCCTCGGCATCAGATAAACCATCACCATCTGTATCTGCATCCAAAGGATTTGTACCTAAATTTTGTTCTTCCTCATCAGTTAAACCGTCATTGTCTGAATCTCTTTGGTTCGCTGCGCACCCATTTTGATCGACGTTTGCTTCTTCATTAGTATCTGGACAAGTATCTTGATCGTTTAGAACTCCATCCATATCATCGTCCGGATTTACACCTTCATCTTCTCCGTTAGGACAGTCCCAATTACCATCATTTACTTGATAAATCCATACTTCATTATCATCTGCACAATCAAACCAATTAATTGGATCTCCATTATCATCATATTGTTGCTCATCTGCTCCTAATGGGCAATCTTGATTGTTATCGTTTACAAAACGGAAAGGGATGAGGCTCCGGTCAGAACCGCAAACAAATGTCAAAAGTGAATCATGCCAAGCTAATAAAAATTCTTGGCAAACTTGACTTCCATCCTCTTCGCAAAATTCTAAGACTGCTTCAAAACAAGAACCACTGTTTGGATCTTCACAAACTTCACCTGGATCCATTGAATTACAAGGTGAACCTTCGTCATTGCCAAATTCACACTCTGCAGGATAATCGGCCGTGACATTGATAGTATAATATCCCATTAAGATATAGTCGCAGTTCGACCCCGAACAGTTATCATCGGCTAAGTATTCAAGTGCTATTTCCTTGTAGTTGCTTCCTTCTTCCTCTACATCAGCCCTTCTAATTTCTTCATCCATTTTGGTATGTACTGTCTGAGAGTCATATGAATACTTAACTTGATAATTGCCAACGTCAAGATAATAAGCATAAGCCAACGCCATTGCAATATCATCATCCTCATCGGCAACCATTTCCATGTCAGAAAAGTCTCCTTCCCCCCACATAGTAATATTATCATCTCCTTGACCATTGTTTGCATCACAATCTGAAGCTTGATTCATACCAGAATAATCTTGATAATGAACATAACGTTCTGGATTTGTGCTGACAATCGGATTTCCATCTACTCTCACAACATAGTCTCCTCCAGAATAAATCCTCCACTCTATGCAAGTACCTGAATCGTATTCCCAGTCTTCTCCATCTTCGATGATGCCGTCATCGTCTCCCCGCTGATCATTTCCAAGGGTTCTTGGGGTATTAGTCACAGTTACATCTGAAATATCATACCCATATTCTTCGAGAGCAGCTCTAAAGTTATACATCCCACTCATATTGGTAAATTGCATGCCTACTCCACTTTTGTTAAAGTAATCTCTTGTAGCTTGATAGTAATAAGCGTAATAACAGTCATACCAGTCACAGTAGTCTTCAGGAATTAACCAGTCGAGTAAGTGACCTCTTTGTGTATTACCTCCATTAGGATCCTCCACATTAAATCCTACATTACTACCGCTTTCGTCTGTATTATTAGTCTCAGGATCATCTAAATCTCCGTCTGTAAGACTAATGAAGCAAGGATTGTTCCAGCTGCATTCGGGAAAATACTCTTCTTCCTCTTCGTTTTCAGCTTCTACGGTATATGAAAATATTGTTAGCACAAATAGGAGTGCTATAGTAGCACTAATATTCTTTTGAATCATATTATACTATGAAGCTGCAATATTTAATATTTCATTAGATGTGCTGAAATTGCTCCCATGGCAGTACCTGTTTCAAAAGCAATATTCGAACCAGTTAGTTCGAAATGATAGAGTGCTTTACTAACAAATGACTTAGGAAGTCCCTTAGGCCCTAAGCCCATTACCATACACAATCTACCATTTGGTAATGAAAATTTGGTAACATCTGGGTTTGCAGTAGTTGCAATTACACTTCCTGACCAAGCTTCATCTATTTCGTTATCAAAGAATTGAACTCTTTTTTTGTCAATCAATAGCTTAATGTAACCTTCATTTGAAAGTCTCATTTCTTTTTTAATCTCATTTACCAATTTCCCTGGAGAAATTTGAGGGAAATTAATTAGAGCCAAATCTAGGTCAAAGGCTGCACAAAGATTTGAAGCTTTGAAAACCGACTTGAAATGTGGATGGTTCCAATTACCTCCATATGTATTGTAAATTGCAAGCGTATGGTTACCTTTATCTGCAATTTGACTTAATTCGCTAATCATTTTAGTTTTGGTAGATGTACAATTTACTTCTAAACGTTGTCGCGTTAAATCTAATTTAGCTTTCAGCTTTGCTTCCTTATTAAATCCAGGGAGGAGGGCATATTGCTTTTCAGCTTTTTCGCAGAATTTTAATGCCAGTTTCTTTAGATTTTTTCTATCTGCTCTGGAGGCTAACGATATCAAAAGAGCAATTTTATCATTTGCAGGTAACTCTGAGATGTAGCCTTCAAATAATGCAAAATCTGATTGCTTGCTACATACTCTGACAAGATAAAGAAATGAATCTTGATTTTCGGCACACTCAAGAGCTTTGGAAAGTGCCTCTAAATTACCTTTTTTATTCGACTTAAACAATTGCAAATGTAGATAACCAAGTAATTTAGTTCTTGCAATGCCTTTAAATTCAAGAATAATATCAATTAAATGCGACTTTAAGTCTAGGCTCACTCCATGTTTAATAATTGCTTTCCCTGTTTCAAATTCATATCCTTTTAATTTACTAGAAATCATAACAAGAGAAGGTAAACAAGATTTAGGAAAATTTTTAGAATTTTTTAACAAAAAATCCTTAATGTCTTTCTTTTTTTCATTATCTAATTTCTCCAATAGCACTATGTAAAACTGATGTTTAATTTCACTATCTGAAATTGATTTTAAAGATTTCGAGATACTACCTAATAGCTCTATTCTTCGCCATGATTGCTGTACTTTGTCTAAATCTTTATTAGCCAAATTAATTGCTTCTTTAAATTTATGATCATTCGGAGATAAGTAAGATATTAACAGATAAAATGATAGGCAACGATAATAAGAATCTGAAATTGACTTTACTTTCGGAAATAAATTATC
>CEVF01004796.1_pt1 | contig 16754 bp, 14 predicted proteins | sample 356441 | NCBI WGS metagenome assembly CEVF01 (sample SAMEA2622765, study PRJEB7988) | marine metagenome | biome: marine biome (ENVO:00000447); feature: surface water layer (ENVO:00002042); material: "saline water (ENVO:00002010), including plankton (ENVO:xxxxxxxx)" | depth 5 m
TTTCCATCAATGGGTAATAATTTTTCCATCGCGAGCTTCGTGTTACCGATCAGGATGCACATACCCCAGAACAGCAGGGCGACAAAAAGCGAGAGAATCGCCCTACGAGAAAAAAGTCCAACGATGGCCGAGACTGAAAAAAGTAACATGAAGTAGAAAATAAAAACGGGAATGGCAACCAGAATACGGATGTCCCAGAGTCCCCACCGTAGACCTATGATGAAGTAGAGCCCGAGTATCAGGTAGCAGATATTGACTGACACAAAAACACAGCCACCGAAAAATTTTGCCAAGAACAATAAAGGCCTGCTGAGCGGCTTGCTGAGCAATAGTTCCACTGATCCGGTCTGATAGGTTTCCGGTATCACACCACAGGAAACAACCAGCGCTGTGAAGATGCCAAAAAAACCGACGATAAGATCTACAACATGGTCCATGAACCAGGCCAAGGCGATCCCGCGTACCTCGTCAGATGTTGCCACCGGAAGTTGGATTGCCGGTCCAAAATCGCGACCGGCATAGCTGAGTTGGAGCCCTGCTCCGCTCTGGTCTGCTGGCACCTTATTGAGAGACAGCGGATAAATTGCGAGCAGAATCACGGAAATCAACACCACGGTAACCCACAGAATTCGGGAGTGCGCCGTAGCATGAAACGAATCTAGGACGACCGCCAAATAAGGTTTCATCAGTCTTCTTTTCTGGTGCTACTGTCAGATGTCCGAACGATTTTTAGAAAGATATTCTCCAGCGAAGTGCCTTGTTTCAGCCCTACGATGCTGATTCCTCCGGCGCGTAATCCATCAATGCACTGATCAACTGCCGCCTGATCTTCAAGATTCAAACAGACTCGGAAGTGGGCTTCGGCCAATGGTTGCCAGGTAATCTCTCCATAGAGATCAAGGGCAGCTCGGGCCTCGGTTTCCGAACCTCGGAGTTCGAACTCCACCCTCAATGTGCCCTCAATCTGCATCGCACTTTGCGGACCGAAAAACTTCAATTCACCCTGATCGAGAATTGCAATCTGATCCGATATTTGCTCGACCTCTTGCAACAGATGACTGTTTAAAAAAATCGTTTTCCCTTGTTCTTTAGCCGCGAACAGCAAATCGCGAACCTCTTTTCGCCCCTTCGGGTCGAGACCATCGGTCGGCTCATCTAGAATCAGAATTTCCGGATCGTGCAATAGCGCGCCGGCTAAGCCTAGCCGCTGCCGCATGCCCTTAGAAAATTGCCGAACAGGAACGTGCGCCCACTTCGATAGACCGACTTGCTTCAACAATGCCTCGCGACGCACCCGGCTCTGCCCGCGCGAAATGTGGTTGAGACGACCCCAATAAATCAATGCTGAATCTGCCGTATGGTGGCTCTCAACAATCAGATTTTCCGGTAAATAGCCTACTTTGCAGCGGCTCCGCATCGAACCGGCACGCTCCCCCAGGATAGTTGCCCCGCCGGATGATGGTCTCAGGAGACCAAGCAGGAGTTTAATTAACGTGGTCTTTCCGGCACCATTTGGGCCAAGCAGTGAAATGATTTGCCCATTCGGCACATTGAGCGATACCCGTTTCAGCGCTTCGTGCCTTCGTATTCCGAGAGGCGAGCGGTAGGCCTTGCTAAGTTCCTTAACTTCAATCGCCAGCATCGAATACCACCCATTAGAAAACAGAACCTCATCAATCGCCGGGCAGAGGGATTAGATATGAATCAAGCAACGATCCGGTCATTCTCAGAGTTCTTTTCACTATCCTCAGTAGCTGGATTTTTATTCACAGCATCCAGTAGTTTTTGACGTTTTCGCCGCAGCAGATAAAAAGCCAAACCGATCGTTAACGCAAGCAAAATGCCGATTGTCAGACCATTCTGACTTTCCCGAATCGTCTCCACCACCGAATTTCCGTATCTGTATCCCAGCCAAAATGAAATGCTCACGACGGTGGTCGCGCAAAAGCTATTAATCAATAGGAAACGGGGCCAAGGCATCCGCACAACGCCCGCCGCTAGGTAAAGCGGCACACGTACGCCAACCAGAAAGCGTGCCACAAAAAAGACTTTTAAACCATGCCTTTTGATAACCTCCTCCATCCTCACCTCGCGCTCCTCATGCATCAGTCGGGCAAACCAGGGATAGCGTTTAAAAAATCCGTGGCCCAAATATCGCCCGATGCTGTACACGGCGACATCCCCCATCAAGGCACCTCCGAGGCAGGCCAGGTAGGCATACTGCCAAGTGAAAATTTCACCATTGTGACTGAGAAAACCGGCAGTCACGACAACCACCTCTTCGGGAATAGGCAGCCCCAACCCGGATAATCCAAGCACCAGCAAAATCCCCAGATAACGCAGATTTAAAAAGTCATCGAGCATGAGATTGGAAGTATCCTGCAGCAAACGATCGAAGGTGGGGTGTGCCGCGGTGCCTCGCGGATATCATGCCGCCGATTTTACACTCTAAACTGTGTCGCGCAAACGCCTTTTGTAATAAGGGTCTATTAGGCAAAAGCCGGCTTCAATTGATTAATCCTGTTGATTCACCGCCACCCGCTGGTCGCTTATGAGATACACATCGTCTGGCGTAATTCCGCAGGTTTGAATTTCGATTCCCGCTTTTTTTCGGCTCGGTAAAACCAGAACCAACGCCATGCCAGGGTGCTTTTTGCAGCACTCGATCGCTTGCTGAGGTCCCATCACATAACAGGCCGTCGAAAGGGCATCTGCCCAAGCAGCGCTGGGATGCAGGACGGTCGCTGAAAGAATCCCCTGGTCGGCCGGCAAACCAGTGCGTGGGTCCAAAATGTGACCGTAGCGGCGCCCCTGATGATGAAATGATTGCGACTGTGACCCGGATGTGGAGAGTGCACGATCAAAAAGTCGAATTTCAGCGAGTCGATCTGCTGGACGCAGAGGATGCACCAATCCGACTCGCCAGGGTTCTTCTCCTCGTTTGGAGGACCGCCTGCCGCAAGCAAGCACACTGCTTCGTCCACCGTGGAATAGGAAATTTTCAATGCCTTGCAATCGCACCATATTGCTTGCCGCATCGAGGGCAAATCCTTTTCCGATCCCACCGAAATTAATGGCCACTCCGGGGCGCAGGAACCTCAGTTGCTTTGTTTCGCAATCGACTTGAACATATTGACTGCCAACATCAGCTAATGCTGAACGTATTGACTCTTCCGATGGCATAGATCCTGAGCGTCGTGCATGACTCCACAAATCAGCTAATGGACCTGCCGTGATGTCAAACGCACCATCTGTAATTTCATGTAAATCAAGACTCAGTTCGATCAACTCGGCAAGCGGGTCGCTCAGGTTAACCAATTCCGCTGCTGCCCGATGATTCAATATCGTTACCTCGCTATCTCGACGATAGACTGTAAGCATCGCCTCGATCATATCGATCTCATCGAGCGCATTGATCGCGATTTCGCTATCCTCCGCGTACTGTCCTGCGTTGAGAAACACCTGAAACTGGCAGGCCATGGCCCGACGACCGATGCGAATCAGATAGGTTTCCTCCTGCGGGTCGGTAACCCAGTCGGCTAGAGAATCGGTGGTGGCCGTATCACCGCTTGGCAAGGATTTGGTTTTTCCCTGAATAAAATTACGCCGCGAGGATTTTCTAGAGCTTGGCATGAATCGGTCCACAGTTCGTCGGAGCATATATTTATTGAGTGGATGAATACTATTATACGGTAAGTGGTGCAGGCTTCATCCGTTGGACGATTCGGAAAACGTCGTCCTAAATCGCCAACTCGCTGTTTTTCATTGCTAGCCCACCACATAAGGCACATAAGGCATTCGGCTGTACCGAGAATCGGTTTCCGTGGTCGCTACGGCAAGTGAATAATATACTTTGTGGGTGCTGCCTACCAATAAACAACACATTAATTTTCATTGCATGCACCGGGCGGTCGGGATCGACACACTTATTCAATCTGAATTTATTTGCTCTTAAATTAAAAAAGGAAGTTAGCAATCTTTTTTGCAGCGGTTCGTAGAACGTGCGCAGCGGCCTCGATAATGATGAGAAAAAATCTGCAGCGAACCAACCCAAAGTATGTCGTTTGCTGGTTTGAGGAAACTATCACACTGAATCGGCTGCGGATAGCGCAGAGCATGAATCGATAGGGCACAACACAGGTAGTATAGCCCGATCACGGTCATGGCTATTAAAATGGACTTTTCATATCGCTTAATGATTCAATAACGCCCATGCCTCAGAATACGCTCCCCACACTCGATTGCGCGGTTATTGGTGGCGGCATCTCCGGCTTAACCGCTCTGTATGCGATACATCAAAAGCGTCCTGCTTGGCAACTCCGCATATTTGAGCGACAGGATCGCCTGGGAGGTATTCTGGAAACCCGAACTGAAAATGGATTGTTGATCGAAACTAGCGCTGATAGTTTCATTACCGATCCTACCCCGGCTCTAAAGTTGTGCAAGGAATTGGGCCTCGGGGATGACCTTCTCGGCACACGCCCAGCTGGACGCCGAGCCGAGGTTCTCTGTCACGGTCGGCTCACACCGATTCCTGACGGATTTCAAATTGTGGGCGCTCGGAAGTTGCTGCCGTTACTGACCTCGCCGATGCTCAGTTGGCGCGGAAAGTTACGCGCCTGTTGCGAGCCGCTGATCAAGACCCGCGCAGGGCGGGAAGACGAATCACTAGCTGCGTTTGCAAAGCGACGGATGGGAACAGAGGTTTTCGACCGATTGATCGCTCCTCTCGTCGGTGGCATTTATACGGCAGATGCTGATAAACTCAGTATGGCTGCTGCTTTGCCGCGGTTTCTCGAGATGGAGCGTATGTATGGCAGTCTTTATCGGGGTCTGAATTTCGAGGCCAAGCAAACGCCACAAGCTGCACAGGGGTCCGGGGCTCGTTATAGTTTGTTCGCTACTCTTCGGGGTGGCCTAGGACAACTGCTTGAGAAACTTATTTCAAATGTCCCCAGTCATATGCTACGGAAGGGGGCCGAGATCACCAATCTGCGAAAACAAACCGATGGATTATGGCAACTTGAAGTTAACGGATCAGAGATGTGCTGTGCCCGAAAAATCATCCTGGCCACGCCTGCATTTCGCTCGGCGGCACTACTGTGGGACATCGATGCGGAGCTCGCCGCGGCATTAAAAGATATTCCGTACGCTAGTTGCGCCGTAGTCTGCCTTGCTTATCACAAAAAACAGTTTCGTCAGCTGCCACAGAGCTTCGGTTTTATCGTGCCTCCCTGCGAGCAGCGGCCAATATTGGCGGCCAGTTTTGCGAGCAACAAGTTTCCGGAGCGGGCGCCAGATGATCAATGGCTTGTGCGGGTATTTTTAGGTGGGGCATGCCAAAGCACAGTTCTCGAACAATCGGATGAAAAACTCATCGAAATTGCTACCAACGAGCTACAGCGGATTCTCTGCATCCGTGATGCGCCGCACCTGCAAATGGTTACGCGTTGGCCACAATCCATGCCGCAATATCACCTGGGGCACATCGAGCGCGTCGAGCGGATTGAGCAAAATGTTAGACGACTTCAAAACATTGCCCTAATCGGCAATGCCTATCGCGGGGTGGGCATTCCGCAGTGCATTCATGGTGCCATGAAAGCCGCCGAAGCGATCGTCGAAACGCGGTTGGACTAACGGATCGTGTCGAGATCTTCAGGCTTTGCCGCCGCAGCCCTCTGGTTTTCTCGGTGAATCGCTTCGTATACTTCACGACGATGGACCGGTATTTCGCTCGGCGCATCAATACCCAATCGCACGCGGTCACCACGCACGTCGACAATTGTGACCACGACGTCTTCGCCAATCATAATACTTTCGTCACGTTGTCGGGATAATACGAGCATTTAAAATAGATCTTTAGAAAAGAGTTACGCGGTTTTCTGGAGTTCGCGGTAGGTTAAGTCGATCAGATGATCGACCGCCCAGTCGTCGAGATTGACGGCCTGCCTGCCGATACGGCGGGCGCAATTAATCACCAATGGCGCTAAAAGATTCAGCGAAAGACCAGAGGGAGTCTTACCCACTGCGACCAGGACCTGTAACAGATCGGTTTCTCGTTTCCCCAGAGCGGCCCAATCACTTTGTTCGATCCGGAACGTGAAGTCAGCCACGAAAGTTCGAGGATCCACTACTGGCAAAGCGATTTCGCCCTGCTGTGTCGATTGGATCCAAAGTACACGGTCACCTTCACGTGGTGTAAGTAATACCCAACTCCGACAATCCTCCAGGCCGACGAGCCCGGAAGGAAAACAGAGTGTTTCTCCCTGGGAGCATTGAAGCTTGCCGAATCGTGAAGTGTTGAGTTCCATATTCTTCGCCTTCCCTGCCAAATACGATTCGCGTTTGTACGCAAACGCTTGCATCGCTGTCTGCCTGATTCATCGGCCCAAAATCAGGGTAAAACGAGAAAAAAGCGGTAAGGCGGCGTCGCTGGTACAGGCGGACCAACTTTGGAACTTAGGCAGCTTTTGAGGGCACTTGATCCGAATAACCGGACTTACTGTGGATCCCCGTCCACCTACGGACTGCCATGCAGACAAGGTGCCCGCCGAAAGCACAGGAAAGTTTCAGAGCACTCTCGGCCCGGTGAACGCGACCCACGAGCGGAACACAATCCAGATCGCAATCGGGATCGGGGTTATAGAGATTCAGTGTGGGCGGTGCGAATCCATCGCGTAGCGAGAGGACCGTAAGCGCTAGCTCCACGCTTCCAGCCGCATTAACCAAATGACCGATACTCGATTTGTTGGCCCCAACCAAAATGTCACTGGCTGCGTGGCCAAGTGCCGCACGAATGCCCCGTGCCTCGACCAGATCATTCTGACGCGTACCGGTACCGTGTGCATTGATATAGCCAATTTCCTTGGGGTCCATATCTGCTCGCCGGAGCGTTTCCGTGATCAGATAGCGTAGTGGATCGCTGTTCTGGGCCATGCTAGTCACGTGGTGCGCTTCGCCAAGCATGGCACCGGCACTCAATTCTGCGTAAATATGCGCTCCACGTGCCACCGCATGATCGAGCCGCTCGAGTACAAACATTGCCGAACCTTCTCCCATGACAAAGCCCGTGCGATCCCGGTCAAAGGGACGGCACGCCCTGATCGGATCCTGATGATCGGCTAAAACCCGCAACTGGCGGAAACCGGCCGCAAACAGAGGATTGATTGCCTCTGCACTGCCGGCCAATGCCAAATCGCACTGTCCGTCGCGGATCCTTCTGACCGCCGAAAGGATGTCGATCAGACCACTTGCGCAGGCGGTAGAGTGGCAACTTCTGGGGCCGAGGAGACCATGCTCAAGGGCCACCTCCGAACAGGCCGTGTTGGGCATCCATTGGTGCCACGCAGGAACCTCCTCTTCGGTTTTAACACTAAGTCCGATGATTTCAGCAATGCCCTCCGTATCTCCCATGTGACCACTTATGGCACAGGCGAATCGCTCACGGTCAACTCTAGACCAGTCGATCTCAGCGTCCTCGATTGCATCCCTAGCTGCCTGCTGACAAAGCGCAATGACCTTCAACTGTCCATTCTGAGTAACTTCAAGTTCTACTGGAGCGCCAATAAGAAGATCGTCGGGGATACCATGTAATCCTGCAATGGAACGAACCCCGCTTTTGCCCTGCTGCACACTCTGCCAGGTCGACTCAGCGGTTTTGCCCACGGACGTAAGCATGCCGATGCCGGTGATCACCACCGGTTCATATCGAGAATAGGTTTTTTCAAAACGCATGAGCAGCGATTCCACAACCGGCGTGTTCCGAAAGGGGCCGGAGAGTAGCGGATCGGACCCTGCTTGTCAGCATGAATTTGTGATGACTCCGTCGTGAAATTCCTCGCCATGATTCTTGCAGGCATCGCTATCGACACTTTCTCACACCGGTAAATACGAAAAGAACCGGCCAAATCCCTAGCACCAGCATTAAATGCAATTATTGTGGGATTTATGCCCACATTATCACATATTTAATTTTTTTTGTGGGTTTTTAACCCTAACATACTTGATTTTACATTTTCATCTGGGATAACAGGGAACAATTGAGAAAAACTTGTAATGGAAGAAGCAGACGACCTAATTCTCGGGGAATTCCCCCGACAAATGGACGAACGCTATCGAGTTTCCATCCCGCAGGAGTGGGTGCAGCCTCTAGTCGAGGCGGACGGATTTTGCACTTTGGCGAAGGAGCGGCCCGGATGCCTCAGCCTTTGGAATACGCGACGTTCACAAAACGAGCTAGATGCCGGCATGGATCTGGTACGGGGGAAGATCCGCGCGGGCAAACTAGAGGGTCGCATCGACGAGTTGCAACTGCTGGGAAGATTGCTTTCCACGCGGCAGCGAAGAGTCAAAATTGCTGGTCGGGGACGCCTACTCATCCCAGACGGATTCCGGGAATTTCTAGGGGTCGAACAGGGCGACGCTGTCCTGATTGTCGGCGCTGCCGTGTGTGCAGAAATCTGGCGACCCGATGCCTGGGTGTCCTATCTGGAAAAACGTATTCCGCGATTCCGAAAACTTTTCGACAGCCTCACAGGATAACGCTCCAAAGGTGTTTATCTGCAAAGCCACATGACTTGGGGGGACGCTAAGGGAACCGTACGTAACCAAAAAGAACGACCATGCCCGGTCGTGAGTGTAGGCATCTGATTCACAGTGCCTGTGTCGCCCGAATAGGAATGTAAGTCACCTAAGACCGGGATTGTTGGCACGGATGCCAGCGGACTCAAGACGACCGGGCATGGCGTTTTCTATGTATTTCCCGATCCTTTATCAACATCGTCTGCTGGCTGCCCCTCGGATGCAACGTATGCCATGCGAAGCTCATGCAGCAGATTTTGCAACATTGCTTCTTCCTGAGGGTTGCAATTCCCCTTGGTTTTTTCTTGCAAAACTTCCACCAAATCAATGGCGTGCTTTGCCTGCGGGAGATTTCGATCTGTTTTTCCAGTCATCGGATTCGGCAGCGTGCCCAGATTAAGCATTGCCTGAGTCGCGAGCATGCTCACGATTGTGGTGAAGTCCGCTGGCGGTAGCGGTATTTCCTGAGACGCTTTTTCATTTGCGCTCTTTACCGTAGCTGCAGGATCTCCTGGATCAGACGCTTCGCGATCTGCCTCAGCCTGTTCTTTTTCGGCTTCCACTTGACTCTTCCAATCTTCATCGATAATGATTTTTTTCTCTTCGGCTGAATCGGCCATCTTTGGGATACCCCGCAAAAAACATGGAACTAAAAAATGCTAGGAACGAATTAGAAATAACCGTCAGCAGTACGTCGACCCCTTGGTGTGCGTTTGTCCAAGGAGTCTACGACTTCGATTTCCACGGTTGGTTATCGGATCGAGTTGCCTCTTGTGAGCGCGCAGCGCGTGATGCGTGGTAAGTCACTGCCGCTTCCACAAACCCGGAAAAAAGCGGGTGAGCCGAGGTCGGCTTCGACTTAAATTCTGGATGGAATTGGGCAGCAACAAACCAAGGATGGCCGGCAATTTCAATGATTTCGACCAACTTGCCATCAGGGCTGGTGCCGGAAAATACAAGGTCATGTGCTTCGAATTGCTGACGATAGACGTTATTAAATTCATAGCGGTGACGATGTCGCTCACTAATTTCCTGACCACCATAACACTCCGCCGCAATGCTCCCAGGTTCCAGGGCAGCAGGCTGCGCACCGAGCCGCATCGTCCCACCCTTATCGGTGATTGTCTGCTGATCGTCGAGTAAACAAATGACCGGGTGCGGGCTCTCTTTGTCAAATTCACTCGAATGGGCTCCCTTTAATCCGGCAACATTGCGAGCAAACTCAATCACCGCGCACTGCATACCCAAGCAAATTCCCAACAACGGGATACTCCGCTCGCGAGCATAGCGAATTGCCTCGACTTTACCCTCAATGCCTCGCTCACCAAAACCTCCAGGCACCAAAATACCATCATACGTTGAGAGCAATCGCTCCGGGCCCTCCGCCTCGATCTGTTCGCTCTGGATCGGCTGGATACGCACTTGGGAACGATGTGCAATACCCGCGTGATCAATCGCCTCGTAAATCGATTTATAGGCATCCCGGTGTGCAGCGTATTTACCGACCACGGCAATGCTTATCTCGCTCCGCGGGTTACGAAGTCGTTGCATTAAATCCTGCCAATCCTCCAGCTCAAGCGGCTCGGCCGGGAGCGTTAACCTGCGAACAATCAATTCATCCAACTCGTTTTCCACAAGACTGAAAGGCACTTCGTAGATTGAAAAATCTTTATCTTTTTCCTCAATCACCGCACGAATCGGCACATTGCAGAAAAGGGCGATTTTTTCTCGGTCATCAACGGAAAGAGATCGCTCTGTTCGACAGACAAGCACATCGGGTTGAATTCCGATCTCTCGTAGCTGACCTACCGAATGTTGTGTCGGTTTCGTCTTTAATTCCCCAGCTGCCTTTAAATAAGGCACGAGCGTCAAATGGATGTAGAGACAATTCTCTTTACCGATATCGAGCGAATACTGCCGGATCGCCTCGAGAAATGGCTGGCTCTCGATGTCCCCGACTGTGCCCCCGATTTCGGTAATCACCACATCAGTCTCATCATCGGCAATTTTTGAAATACAACTTTTGATTTCGTTGGTAATGTGTGGAATGACCTGCACAGTCTTGCCTAAAAACTCTCCCCTGCGTTCCTTATTGATGACCGATTGGTATATCTGACCCGTTGTATAATTAGAATTTCGAGTCAGTTGTCCGTCGGTGAAACGCTCGTAATGGCCCAGATCAAGATCGGTCTCGCTACCATCATCCAGCACATAGACTTCCCCGTGTTGATACGGGCTCATTGTCCCCGGATCCACGTTGATATAGGGATCCAATTTTTGCATCCGCACCGTGAGACCGCGGTGCTCGAGAAGCATCCCAATCGATGCACTGGTCAACCCCTTACCGAGAGAACTGACCACACCTCCAGTAACAAAAATGTGTTTGGACATCGGCCTTGCAAAAAGGTGAGCGACTCTAGTTATTCCCTAGGGTAACAAGTTACCCGCCATGCCTACCAGATGGGTAGCATTGGCTAGTGCTATACTTTAAAGAGCTGTTTGGCATTCCGAGTCGTGAGTTCGCAAAAATCCTCGAAAGATACGCCCCGCGTTATGGCAAGACATTCCGCCGTGTGGACCAGATAGGCTGGTTCATTGCGACGTGAACGATGCGGATGCGGCGCGAGGTACGGGCTATCGGTCTCGATCAGAATACGATCGGCGGGAACTTCTTGGGCAACAGCGCGTAAATCGTCTGACTTTTTGAAGGTTGCCATCCCCGCAAAGCTGATATAAAGACCCAACTCAACGCATTCTGCCGCAGTTGATTCGGTTCCCGTGAAAGAGTGCATCACCCCCCGAAGTGGACCGCGACGTCGAGCCTCTCGCAGCATTTCCAGCACATCGGCATCGCTCTGGCGGGTGTGCACAATAAAGGGCAAGCCGGTCTCCGCAGCGAGGTGCAAATGACGATCAAAAAAATCTTGTTGCATCGCAAAAGGGGAAAAATCCCAGTGCCGATCCAGCCCGGTTTCACCAATTGCAACAACGTGCGGTTCACTCGCAAGTGCCACAATCCGTTCCCAATCGCCAGCAACTGCCTCGGCACAATAGTTGGGCTGAATGCCCACTGCAGCGCTTATCTGCGGGTGGCGTCCGGCAAGCTGAAGGCACGCCTCGGAGGATGTGGCACCGATACCGACGGCAATCAGATGAGATATACCTGCCACAGCAGCACGCTCGAGTACCTCTTGCTGATCGCTCGAAAATTCTTCCTGATCGAGATGAACGTGCGTGTCGATCAGTGTCATCGGCAACTCTCGCGTTGACGCAAGGAAAGGCGAAAAACTTACTTCATGTAACCAAGTCGGGAGTCAACTCCGAAAGAGACTCCAGATAGCCTTTCGCTGCTCCCAAGGCTTCCTGCGATAAATGATACGCAACAGCGTCGTCACTCAATTCTGCGGACAGACGCGCGATAGCATCGACCTCGTGCTGCTGATTTTCAACCAGCCTTTGCACCAGAAAGTCAAGCGAAAGAAAGTGCCAATCCAAAAATTCCATCGGATACTCACCCATATCAAGCGGACAACCACGTTGCTCGAGTTCTGCCGCAATCCGATTGCTCAAATCTCGTTGTCCCTCCACAATGTCCAGCAGCACGCCGGTTGCCTGCTCATCGCCACGATGGGTCCACGGAACCGCTTCGGTCAAAAACATCGGTAGCGAGCGATAGTGATGCACCAGGAGTTGCATCAGTCGCTGGCTCGAGTCGATTTGACGCATGACGAAGACCCTCTCTAGTTACCAAGAACCGTCCTGCAGGCTGTCTCTGCCCATTGATAAAGGCCGTTCCACTGGATAATCAAAAGTAGAATTGGTGCGGTCATCAACATGGTAAACACTCCGGGCACGGAGACCAATCGCAGCCGGGGTGGGGATCGATCTTCCGGTCCGGGATCGAAGGTCATCACTCGTACCACCTTCAAATAATAAAATAAACTGATTGCAGTGTTCACACCACCAATAAACAAGAGCCAATACATTCCCGCGTCGACCAAACTGGCAAAGATCACAAGTTTGCCCATAAAGCCGGCCAGAGGAGGCAAGCCGATTAAACTGAAAAGAATGGCAGAAAAACAAACCACCCAACCGGGGCTGCTCCGCACCAGGCCGGCATAATCAGAGATCTGCTCACCGCCAACTGCATTGCGGATGAAGGCAATGATCCCAAAGGCGCCCATATTCATAAATACGTAAATTAACACATATAGTAGTAGGGCCGCGAATGCCTCGGAGGCGGCCACCGGATTCTCAGTCATGATGGCCAAACCGGCCGCGATCGGCATCATCATATAACCGGCATGCGCGATGGTCGAATATGCCAACAGCCTTTTTATATTCGTTTGGCCATAGGCTGCCAGATTGCCGAACGTGCATGTGACGGCAGCCAACACGCCAATTACCCAAGACAGAAAGGTTCGAATCTGGGAGACTCGGATCATCTCGGCAGGTTTGTTCTGCGCATCGACCGAATCGGCGACGGACCGAACATGTGCTACAGGTCGTCGAGACGCTTGGGATTGATTCAGCACCTCACTCGCCAAGGAGGCGGGAGCAGCAACCTCTCCAGCAGCAAATGGAATTGGCTCGTTGGCGGGTGGTACAGCAAAGCCAATAGTTAGTCGCACCAGCAGTGCAAGGGCTGCAGCCTTCGATGCAACCGAAAGGAAACCGGCTACCTCCGCACTGGCACCCTCAAATACATCTGGGCACCAGAAGTGAAAAGGCACCGCAGAGAGCTTGAAGGCAAGTCCCACCAACATCATCAAACCTGACAACACCAGCACCAACTGATAATCGGTGCCCATGCCCTCTGCCAGTCGCCAGGCGATCGTTGGCAGATGAGCCGATCCTGTAATTCCGGCAATCAGACTCGTGCCGTACAACATTACACCGGCCGCCCCAGCGCCATAAACGGCATATTTCATTGATGCTTCGCTGCTTTGGCGATTTCCCTTCAGAATACCAGCCAGTGTGTAAGAGGGCAGGCTTGCCATCTCCACGGCGAGAAAAACGATTAACAAGTGATTGGCCTCGGCCATCAGACACATTCCCAGTGAAGCGCCGAGCACGAGTGTGTAGAAGTCAGGACCATTTTCCTGGTCAGCCAAACGCGAAATACGCGCAAGCATAATAAACAACAAAGTGGTGAACAGGAGAACTGCGCGAAAGTAAACCGTAAAAGCGTCATGCACCAGCATGCCTGTGAATATTTCGGTTCTCTCCAGTGTTGCGCCTGCTGAGAGAAATTTCCACGGCTCGGCAATCGCAAATGCACACGCCACACCAGCGCCAGCCAACAGCCACGACGGAATCATTTGCCTCGTAAGCTTGAACAGTCGCGAAAGAAGCATCAATAAAATGGTTCCACAGATCACCAACTCCGGAAGAAATTTTTCCAGAGATGACGCAGTATCACCGATCACCGATTGGACTAATTGCTCGTAGTTCACTGGTGTCTATGTTCCCCGATTTAGCGCGATTGGATTGTTTTTTTCGACCGCGCTCTCCTGGATCGCGGGATATGATGGGTCGGGCGTGACTCGCGACGGACTCCACGACGCAGACGGGGCGATTGGTGGCACGCGAAAAGATTGTTGACCCGGCTTTGGCAATTTTCGCTCATCGATGGTGACTGCCTGTTTTTCTCCACCTTTTTTCTTACCCGCGACATCCTCAGCAACCTGCCGCTCCTGCCACTGAATTAGGGCATCAACTGTCTGGTCTACCGAAGGCGACATGTAGTTAAACAGTGCTTGCGGATAAACCCCGAGCACAATCGCAAAAATACAGAGGGGCACGGCAATTGACCATTCACGGGGCGTGATTGGTGTAAGCGCCTCCGGGTGCGGACCTTTGTATTCTGCGCCGAGATAAACGCGCTGTAGAGCCCAGAGGATGTATGCTGCGGTCAGAATCACCACAAAAGCCGACACCACCGCCAACACGATACTGAAATTCCAAACGCTGAGCACGACCAGCACTTCACCGATAAAACCGCAAAGACCCGGCAACCCGAGTCCGGCAAAGAAAATTAGCATTGCCATCCCGCTATAAACCGGCATCTTGGCAAAGAGACCACCGAATTTATCGAGCTCGCGATGGTGTACCCTGTCATAAATCACACCTACCAGAAAAAACATGCCGGCAGAACTGATTCCGTGGGCAATCATCTGAAACATTGCGCCATTCATTCCCATCTTCCAGTAATCACCATTGAACGAGGGCGAGACCGCACTCCAAACTCCGAGTCCAAGAACGACATAACCCATATGGCTGACGGAACTGTAGGCCACCATCCGCTTGAAATCTTTCTGCGCCAGTGCGGCAAACGCACCATAGACCATGCTTAATACGCCGATGAAGCAAACAACCCAGGCCAAGTCGTAAGCCGCCTCCGGGCAAATCGGATAGCAGATGCGAATAATGCCATATCCACCCATCTTTAAAAGCACGCCTGCTAGAATCATCGAAATTGGAGTCGGTGCCTCAACATGCGCATCGGGCAACCAAGTATGCACCGGCACACTCGGCACTTTGATCACAAATCCAATAAAAAGAAGTACGAATGCCCACCACTGAATTGACTTTCCACTTTCCGTGAATGCACTCTTACTGAATTGGTCCGTGTGCTGGCCCAATTGCTGAAGCGCGAGAATATTGAAGGTATGGCTTGGCAGATCTGCTGCAGCGACCTTCTCAGCCCGCCAGGCCAAGGCGGCAGGTTGGTCGGGAACAACATGCGCTGCGATCAATTGCTCGTCACTCAGTGCGCGGATGTCACTATTGAAATAGAGCATCAAAATAGCGATTAACATCAAAACGCTGCCGAGAAGCGTATAAAGAAAGAATTTAATCGCCGCATATTCCCGCCGCGGACCACCCCAGACGCCAATCAGAAAATACATCGGAAGCAGCATGACTTCCCAGAATACATAGAACAGGAAAAAATCCAGGGCCAGGAAGACCCCGAGCATACCTGTCTCCAAAAGCAAAAAGAGAACGCAATATGCCTTGACATGTTTTGTAATCGGCCAACTGGCGCCCATCGCAAGCATTCCGACAAAAGATGTTAACACCAGTAGCGGAAAACTGATGCCGTCGAGGCCCATAAAATACTGAATATTGAAACTGGGTATCCAACTCACCTGAAATACAGATTGCATCTGGGCGACCGCGTCTTCGGCCAGCGAGAAGTGTGCGCCGCCCGTAAAGCCTGGCAGAGCCATAACCACCGTGGCAATGAAGACCAGTGCTGTCACAAACAGACTAACGCGCTTGATTAATTCTTGGCTGTCTCGAGGCAACAGCAACACCACCAGCGAGGCAGCGGCAGGAAAAAAGACAAGCATCGTCAAGGGCCAAAGGTATGGATTGTCCATAAAGATCTCGTTTACAAATATGATGAAAAATAAAATTAATTGGTAAGCCCGAATGTGGCCACGATATACATCGCCATCGTGCCGATCACAATAAACACGACATATTGCCGCAGGCGTCCCGTTTGCGGTTTTCGGAGCCAGATACCGATCGCAAAAGTCCGCGCGGCAACCCAATTCACGAACCCGTCAACAAATATCTTATCAATCCAACGGTCGAAACCGCTGGTGAAAGTGCGTGTGCAAGACGCTAGACCATTGATCATCCAATCAATACCACGTTGATCGAACTGCGCGACGCAACGGCCGCAAAATATTGTGGGGCGAATGAATATGGTCTCATACAATTCATCAAACCACCACTTATTGCGAAGAAACCGGTAAATCGGTGCGAACATACTCCGCACCTCTTCCGGATTCAGAATGCGCCACCAGTAAAGACAGGAGGCCAGCAGGAGGCCGAACATGGCAGTGCCGAAGGCAATCATCCCGGCCGCTAGGTGAATCTCCTCAGCGTGTGATCCGTGCTCCGCGGGCATCGTAATGGCGGCAAGTTGTCCCGAAAAATCTAGCCCCGTACCATCGGGTCGGGCTTGCTCGAGAAGCTGCACCATCGGACTTGCGGTGGGGTCAGTGAAATTTTCTATGTCGGCTGGCATGGCGACAAAAATGGCGAAGAAGGCGAGCACCACCAATGGCATCCACATCACACGTGGCGATTCATGCGCATGGTCGTAGCGGTGCGGATCTCGCGGTTCGCCGATAAAAGTCAGGAACCAAAGCCGGAACATA
>CEVF01148951.1_pt1 | contig 16672 bp, 18 predicted proteins | sample 356441 | NCBI WGS metagenome assembly CEVF01 (sample SAMEA2622765, study PRJEB7988) | marine metagenome | biome: marine biome (ENVO:00000447); feature: surface water layer (ENVO:00002042); material: "saline water (ENVO:00002010), including plankton (ENVO:xxxxxxxx)" | depth 5 m
TTTGATGCCGTAGTGGAAGGAACCCCTTCCCATGCAGCGCACCCAAACGATGACAACTGCATATACAACACTATTGAAACCTTACAATGGTTCAGGGACTACCGTTTCGAAAAAGTATCGGACGCGCTGGGGGAAGTAAAAATTACGGTGACGCAAATCAATGCGGGCAAACAGCACAATGTCGTTCCCGCCCAAGTGGATTTGGTCGTTGATGTTCGTGTAAATGATTGTTACAGCAATCAAGAGATCGCGGACATTCTTCAAAAAGAGGCACCATGCAAAATGACCCCGCGTTCTTTACGTCTGAACTCATCTTGCATAGACCCTGACCACGAATTGGTGAAAAGCGGGTTGGCCTTGGGCAGAAAAACCTACGGTTCCCCTACTTTGTCCGATCAAGCTGCATTAACTTGCCAATCGGTTAAACTAGGCCCCGGGGATAGCACACGCTCGCACTCGGCCAACGAATTTATATTCGTCAACGAAATTGAAGAAGGAATAGACATTTATATCAAAACCCTAAAGGGATTTTTACAATAACCAAAATACAATCATCAATAAGCAATATGGATTGATCCATTGTTTATTGATCCTTGACAACTGATAATTGAATAGTATGAAACTCTGGGACAAAGGATTCAGCACTGATAAAAAGATAGATCATTTTACCGTTGGCAATGATCGTGAACTGGATTTGGTGTTGGCAAAATATGATGTCATCGCTTCCAAGGCACACGCAAAAATGTTGGGCAAGGTCGGGCTGATTTCCGATAAAGAAGCCACAGAGCTAATAAAAGCATTGGAAACCATTGCCAAGGACATCGAAAAGGGGAATTTTACGATTGAGGATGATTTTGAGGATATGCATTCCAAAATTGAGTTCTTGTTGACCGAAAAATTGGGGGATACCGGCAAAAAAATCCATTCGGCACGATCTAGGAACGATCAGGTTCTAGTGGCCATGCAATTGTACCTTAAAGATGAATTGACAGCAATTAAAAATGAGGTAAAGACACTTTTTGACCTCTTGATGGATCTTGCCGACAAGTATAAAAATATATTGCTCCCTGGATACACCCACCTTCAGATTGCAATGCCTTCCTCTTTTGGATTGTGGTTTTCCGCCTATGCCGAAAGCTTGGTAGATGACTTGCACTTTGTTCAAGCGGCCTATAAAGTAACAAACCAAAACCCATTGGGCAGTGCCGCAGGCTACGGAAGCTCCTTTCCCATCGATAGAAGTTTTACCACCAAGGAAATGGATTTTGCCACCCTTAAATACAATGTAGTGGCCGCTCAAATGGGGCGTGGAAAAGTGGAGAAAGCTACGGCATTTGGAATTTCAAGCGTTGCGGCCACACTATCAAAAATGGCAATGGACATTTGCCTGTACATGAGCCAAAATTTTGATTTCATCTCTTTCCCCAACGAACTTACTACGGGCAGCAGCATTATGCCACACAAGAAAAACCCCGATGTTTTTGAGCTTATTCGGGCCAAATGCAACAAGATTCAATCCGTGCCCAACCAATTGATCTTGATCATGAACAATTTGCCAAGTGGCTACCACCGGGACCTGCAATTGGTGAAGGAGGTTATTGTTCCCGCCTTGCAAGATATGCATGCCTGTTTGGAGATGATGACCTTCAGCTTAAAGGAAATCAAAGTGAACAGATCCATTTTGGACGACCCTAAATATGACTACCTCTTCAGTGTGGATACTTTGAACGAACTTGTAAAAAGTGGTATGCCTTTCCGAGATGCCTATAAAACCATGGGCAAGGCCATTGAAAACGGCAATTTTAAACCGAAACGCGACATTGAGCATACTCACGAGGGTAGTTTGGGCAATCTGTGCTTGGATGAAATAAAGGCGAAAATGGATGCTCTTTTTACGTAAAATTTGTTGCCTTTAACACCTTCGACTGACAAAAAATCAGATTAAAGATCCCTATCCAAATTTGGAAAAAAATGTCAGTTTGACATTTTACAAAAAATCTTTTAACATTCTGAAACAAAGAATATTAAAAATCGTTAAAAGGGCCGATAGCTGTTACAATTGGCATTTAATTTGAACGTCATCCCGTGAACATTTGAATTAATTATTGTCTAACTTAAATTTAGCAGTTATGAGTAATCTAGTTGCAACAAAAAAAGGAAGTGCGACAAAATCTAATTTGAATGGCTTGACCTATCCCATGTGGTCTTCATGGATTGATGAATTGTTCAACAGGGAGCTCCCGACAGTTTTTACCTCAAACTTCAACACGGGCATCACTCTGCCCAAGGTGAACATTAGGGAGACCAAAGACTCTTATTACGTGGAAATGGCTGTACCTGGGCTAAAAAAAACTGACTTTACCATCGATCTGGACAATAAAGTACTATCCATCAGTGCCGAGTCCAAGGAAGAAAACGAGGCTAACGAGGATAATCTGATCCGTAGAGAATTTGGCTATTCCTCATTCAAACGCTCGTTTTCCTTGCCCGAAACGGTGAACGAGGACAAAATTAAAGCAGAATATAAAGAAGGTATTTTAAGTATCCACCTGCCAAAGCTCGAGGAGGCCATCCAAAAGCCTGCACGTAGCATTAAAATTGCCTGATACTGTTTGGCGGGAGAGGCCGATTTTTGGTCTCTCCCTACCCAACAGATTAAAACTTGTTGTTTAACCTAAATTTTGATCCAGTGAAAAAAATTGTACTACTTTCTTTGATTTCATTGGTATGTTTTGGTTGCAATGGCCAAGAAAAAAAGACCAAGGAAGACAACCAAAAACAAACCCTGAAAGAGCAGCCCCAAGGTAGCTGGAAAGTGAACCGGGAATTTGATGAAAATGGAAACTTGATACGCTACGATTCCATTTACTCTTGGTCATCTACGCAAAATGCCGATGATTTTGCCCACATGGACCGAGATAGTTTGTTTGAATCCTTTAGGTCAAGGTTTTCCAGAAGTTTTTCATATTTCGGTCAAGATGGATTCAGAAATCCTTTCGAGGAGGACTCGCTATTTACAAAACATTTTTTTGAAGATGATTTTTTTGAAAGCCCGTTAGGCAAAGATTTTATGGATTTGGACAAGATACATAAGCGAATGGAGGATATGCACAAGAGATTTTTGGAACGATACGCTCCTAAGTCCGACGACCAAGAAGACAAACAGATTTAACACATGAATTGCCAAACATATTTATTCCCCTGTGACCCTAAGCGGGGGAAGCTATGTTTGCATAAAATAAATGTGGGAATTGGGGAAAGGTTTTGACCTAAAATAGATAAATTGGGTTGGAATTTAAGCCGATTGGCTTTCAAATCATATGTATGTCAGTCAGAATTTTACTCAGTTTCTTTCTATTCGGTACTCTTACCAATTTTTCGTTTGCGCAGGATATTTATCAAAAAAATGAATTGGTCGACATCCAGAACTATGTTTTTGATCTTCACTTAAATGATGCCTCCAACGAAATCAAAGGGGAAACCCAAGTAACCATACTTTTTAAGGAAAATGTGGTTCCTTTTTCCCTTGACCTGATTCAAAAAGCGGGAAAATTTGGTATGGAGGTTACCGAGGTACTGGAGAACGACAGTAAGGCCAACTACACCTTTGCCAATAACAAAATCAATATTGTACCAAAAATTACGGACCAAGGATCACAAACGTTTACCATAAGATATAAAGGAATTCCAGAACGAGGCTTGGTCATCGACACCACCAAGTTTGGAAAGCGTTCATTTTTTGGCGATAACTGGCCCAATCTAGCAAGACATTGGCTCCCATCTGTGGACCATCCGTATGATAAAGCGAGCGTGGAGTTCCGAATTACCGCCCCAGACCACTACGACGTTGTGGCTACCGGTAAAAAAATAGAGGAAAGCAACCTCGAAAATGGCTATAAACTCACCATATATAACGAACCTGCTCCCGTAGCCACGAAAGTGATGACCATTGGTGTTACCGAGTTTGCTTCGCGCTTGGTGGACAACATAGATGGTATTGAAGTTTCGGCCTGGGTATATCCCCAAAACCGTTTGGAAGGGTTTGGTGATTATACCATAGCCGGAAATGTACTCGAATATTTTATCGACCATATCGGTCCGTATTCCTATGCCAAATTGGCCAATATGCAGGCCAAAACACAATGGGGAGGCCTGGAAAATGCGGGTACCATAGCTTATTTTGAAAATTCAGTAACGGGCAACAAAACGGTTGAACCATTGATCGCCCATGAGATTGCCCATCAATGGTTCGGAAATTCTGCTACGGAGAAAAGTTGGAACCATGTGTGGCTGAGCGAGGGCTTCGCCACCTATTTTTGTATCCTCTACCTAGAGAGCGAGTATGGGGATGAGCGTAGAAAAGAAGAACTGGCCATCGACAAAAAACAAATTTTTGATTATTACAGAAAAAATCCTGCTCCGATTGTGGACCTCTCCATTAAAGACCCCATGAAGGTTTTGAGCACCAATACCTACCAAAAAGGGGGATGGGTATTGAATATGCTCCGTCATAAATTGGGCGATGGTGTGTTTTGGGAAGGCATCCGAAACTATTATGCCGCTTACCAAAACAGCAATGTGCTAACCGATGATTTTCGACAGGTAATGGAAGAGGTATCGGGACAGGATTTGGAATCCTTTTTCGAACAATGGTTGTTTATAAAGGGGCATCCTCAAATCAAATGGGATTGGGATTATGGCAATGGAACGATAAACCTAAAAATTCAACAGCTCCAAGACCACCATGTATTCCAATTCCCTTTGGAAATCGGCGTGGTAAAAGATGGCAAAATGACCATTGAAACCATTACGGTGAGCAAACAAAACGAAGACATCCAAATCGAAAGTGAAAACCGCCCCGATTCCATTGTTTTGGATCCCAACGAATGGACTTTGTTTGAGGATATGGGAAGGCTATAAATCTTCTGTCGACCCAAATTGGCATAAGTCCATTTACCATTGATTTAAACAGATTATTTTCGAACCCCAATTTATCGGCGGCCATCATTTAAAACTGGATTAAACCTTTTAGATAGGCAACAAGGATTAAAAAGCACCGGATTCCATAAAAAATTCCCATCTCATTTTTATATATCGGTAATTATAGATATGTTTGTGGTATGGATTTGAAAACAGCAACGGAAATAGGAAAATGTTTGTCCAACCAAACTAGGGTCCAGATAATGGAATGGTTGAAAGAACCGGAAAAAAACTTTCCGCCGCACGAAACATTAAAACATTTCAATGATGGTGTTTGTGTCACCTATATTCAAGAAAAATCGGGCCTTTCCCAATCCACCATTTCAACCTATTTGACCAACATGGAAAAATGTGGTCTTTTAATTTCAACAAGGCACGGCAAATGGTCCTATCTAAAAAGAAATGAAAAAATAATTAAAGAATATATTGACTTTATCCGCTGAAAAGAAAAAAAAAAAATTAACCTTATATATCTACAATTCGCAATATAACAAATTATGAAAATAATGTTCGACATATTGGGTTGGTCCGGGTCAGGATTGATAATTCTAGCCTATGCCCTTACACTTATTGAAAACAAAAAACATTTGGAACTGGGCAAGTATATGAACCTTTTGGGGGGATTGTTCATAGCATTGAACTGTTATTACTACAATGCGATTCCTCCATTTGTGACCAACCTTCTTTGGAGTATCATTGCGACTCTGACGATTTATAAATCACGAAAAGAAAAAAGGAGGTACCAAAAAAACAATGTTTAACTGAAAACACCTTAATACTCAAATTCACGTATTGGTTTAACCGTGATTTAACCGAGCTTATCAGGATAACTTCCGTCAATCCAAAAAGGGAATTGATTGGTCAGCTTTGGAATTTTAACCAGAAAAAAACTAACTTCACTTATCGGTCGATATAAATCATTAAAACGATTCATATCTTTTAACGTTAACTGCAAGCTGAAAAATGAAATACACCGCATTCTTAATATCTTTATTTTTCACATTACTAGGTTTTACCCAAAATAACCTTGAAACCTTTATGAATGAATCTAAAAAAATTGAGTTCCTGAATATAGTAGAAAGCCTAATGATGGAATCAAAGATTGAAATTAGGGACACTTGGAAAGGTTGGTCAGGTTTCAACTATGACGACTTCTATACTAATGGAAACTCTTATGGAGGTCCAAAGCTCTTTGACATAATTATAAAAAAAAATGGACGCAGTGATATTAGAGCTAATAAGGTTTATACCATTCCAGGTTTTAAATCAGCAGCTTATGACGATTATAAAGTTAGAATACCAAAAAGGCTATTAGCTTTAAAACATCCGATAATTCACGAAATCGTTCACTTTTTACAGCACAACACAGTAGAATTAGATAAAAATTACATAGATTTTGATGAAACAAATTATAAAGAATACGTAAGTCAAAGAGCGGAACTGGAGGCACATTTTATTCAGATTCTTTACATTGAGAAATTTGAACTTGAAAAGCTAAACTTGAAAAAGGAGGTTGAAAAAGAATTCATCCTAAAAGTTAAAAATTGTTTGGAAAATTCAAAGTCCAGATTAGGATTAATTTTATATTCAAAATCAATGGGGATAATATAAAGCCAGCAGCTAACACGGTGTATAAAACATAGCTAATAAGTGCTAGACCGTAAGGCTTGTGTTTATTTGCAAAGACCGCCAAATTTTTAATTTGGCTTTTAAAAATGATAAGTTAGAAACAAAATATAAAAATTCGGCTCTGTGCAAATCCGAAAAGTTAGTGTCTTTTTATACGCTACATTTCATACACAAACCGATAAGTGCACCTTAAAAAAGTATCCTCAGGAAAAACAACTATTTTATATTCTTCAAATTGATCACCTCTTGCTCTGTCAAATGTCTCCAATGACCCCGTGGTAAATCTTTTTTGGTAAGTCCCGCAAAAACAACACGGTCCAGCTTGGTAACCGTGTAGCCCAAATGTTCAAAAATGCGACGCACTATACGGTTACGGCCACTATGGATCTCCACTCCTATTTCCCGCTTTGGCGCACCTTGTATGTAACTAATGCTATCCACGGCAATGGGGCCATCTTCCAATTCCAACCCTTCACCTATTTTATGAAGATCGGCCAAGGATAAATTTTTATCCAAGTGTACATGATAAATTTTGCGCACATTGTGTTTGGGGTGCGTCAGTTTTTTGGTAAGTTCACCATCGTTGGTGAAGAGCAACAGTCCTGTCGTATTCCTATCCAATCGGCCCACGGGCAACAAACGATTGTTTGACGCACTGGAAATAAGCTCCATAACGGTACGACGTCCCTTTTCATCACTCGTGGTCGTGATAAAATTCTTCGGCTTGTTCAGTAGGATGTATTCCTTCTTTTCCAGGCTGAGACGTTTTCCATCAAAACGGACATCATCAGAACGTTTGACCTTAAAGCCCATTTCGGTAACCGTCTTTCCATTTACGGTAACATTCCCAGCAGCAATGTAGGTATCGGCTTCCCTTCGGGAACAGATTCCCGCATTGGCAATATAGCGGTTCAGCCGAATTTCATCGGGATTGGATTTTTTCTGGGGAGTGTTTTGCTTAGGCTTTGGGGAAAAATTTTTACCAAACGGTTTTTTGTTATTGCCTCTCTGAAAGCTTTTAGAAGGCCTTTTACCTCTATTGCTGTCTGATTTCGTCATCAGTCGTATTTTTTTTGCAAATGTACTCTTTTTAAGTTCCAAAAAACCTAAAGAACAAAGAATTACAAAATCCGGTTCAATACCACATCCACATCGATTAATAGGATACTGAAAACGCCAGCTACAATAATAAATTTGATGATGTTGTGCAGCCAAACATAGTGTTTTTTGCCATCTGCCTTCCACAATAGGACCAGGAACAACACCAAAAGGACAATGCAGCCCATAAAATACAGGTACATATAGCCGATATCAAAAGTTTTGATCAGCAAAAGGGCGGGAATCAAAGTCAAAACGACCAATAGGGAAATTATGGTCTTTGAAACCTTTGGGCCGTAGATAATGGGAATCGTCCTATAATTCTGGGCCAGATCACCAGCCATGTTTTCCAAATCCTTGACCATTTCGCGGGCCAAAATCAATAAAAACAGAAAAATGGCGTGGACAAAGATTACCGTTTGGAAGTTCCGGTAATACACAAACACCACAAAAAACGGGGTTATGGCCAAAGTGGCAGACACCAAATTGCCCAAAAAAGGTATACGCTTGAGTTTATGGGAATATAGCCAGATACCAAAAATATAGGCCGAGAAAAACAGCACCGCCCTAAACGAAATATAACTGGCAGCAAAAACCGTCAGAAAATTGAGTATAAAATACGTAGTGAGTTTAAATCGCTGGCTCACCAAACGGTCCAACATACTTTTGGTGGGTTTATTGATAAGGTCCTTTTCGGCATCATAAAAATTATTGATGATGTAGCCACTTGCGATCGTAAGTGCCGAAGCGGTAACAATAAGAAACAAATTCAAATCCAACACTACCTCGCGCAATGGAGTATTCGGCGATAAAATATAAATGGATGCCAAGTATTGGGCCAAGGTAATCACAAGGATGTTGTACCCCCGAACCACAGAAAACAGACTCAATAGCTTAAATAGCAAGAGTTTGTTTTTTCTACTAAGCATGGATTTGCTTTTAGAAGTTGTACACTACTTCCAATGTATGCCCCTTGAGTGCTTTTTTCGCCTTTTCCAAGTCTTGGGTAAAGCCCAAAATATAACCACCACCACCGGAACCGCAAAGTTTTAGGTAGTAATCGTTGGTCTCGATTCCCTTTTGCCAAAGTTTGTGGAACTTGGATGGAATCATAGGTTTAAAATGGTCGAACACTACGTGCGAAAGTTGTTTCAAGTTCCCGAACAACGATTTTATATTTCCGTTCAAGAAATCTTCAACACAAGCATCGGTATGTTTCACAAACTGGTCCTTGATCATGTTACGGAAACCTTCCTGCTTCATGTTCTCCATAAACAACTGTACCATGGGTGCCGTTTCACCCGTCATACCGCTATCCAATAGAAATACCGCTCCCTTTCCTTCAGTGTTTTGTGAAGGAATACTGGTGGATTCGATATTATCCTTGGAATTGATCAGGATAGGCAGGCTCAAGTAACTGTTCAAGGGGTCCAACCCAGATGATTTACCGTGGAAAAAAGATTCCATCTTCCCGAAAATATCCTTCAATTGAAGCAATTTTTCACGGGTCAAGTTTTCCAAAACCGTGATTTTGTCCGTGGCATATCGATCGTAAATAGCGGCTACCAAAGCGCCACTACTACCAATACCATAGCCTTGGGGAATGGAGCTATCAAAATACATTCCATCGGCCACATCTTTTTCCAAAGCTTCAATATCAAAAGAAACCAAGCCATCTTCCTTATGCTCTAGCTCTTTTAGATATTCGGCAAAAGCCTTTAAACTCTTATTGGATTCTTGGGCCATTTCGGAATCGTTCTTATCCCTTTTGAGTGCCCCTTTGAAAAAATTGTAAGGTATCGAAAGTCCCTTGGAGTCTTTAATAATGCCGTACTCCCCGAACAATAAAATCTTGGAATAAAATAGTGGACCTTTCATATAATGGTACTAAGATACAAACAAATTATGTTTACTGTTTGGCAAAATTAGATAAACAACTCGATTTCATCTTCAAAACCTACGCCCAACGGCCTAAAACCTTGGCAAATTACGTAAAAAAACAGGTTGACCGTTCATCTTTGGTCGTTTATTTTTATGGCACCCTCCCCAACTTGATCGTTGATATATTGACCATTCTCACAATGTACCGCCAACTCTTCCCGGGCAAAGGCCAACACTTTTTCCCGAACCGATGATGGATAAAGCATGTGTACATTGGCCCCCGCATCCAAGGTAAAGCAAACGGGGGTTTTGGTTTCTTCCCGGTATTGCCAGATTTTATTGATGATCTGCAGAGTATCGGGTTTCATCAATATAAAATAGGGCATGCTGGTCATCATCATGGCGTGCAGGGTCAACGCCTCACTTTCCACCAATTTGATGAATTCCTCCAAATTGCCACTTGCCAAAATAGGCTTTAGTCTGTCCAGATTGGAAAATGCTTGTTGAAATCTATTTTGGGCAAACGGGTGCCCGTGCATCAACTGGTGCCCAACGGTACTGCTCACTTGTTTCTGTCCCTTGTGCACCAATAAAATGGTATCACAATAATCCTCGAAAACGGGACCCACATCAAATGGATATTCAATACCATACAAATCGGAACTATTGGGAATGTTTGGGTGTGCACCCCATTGCACCAAGCTACCCTTTATACTGCGGCATGCACTTCCGGACCCCAAACGGGCCAAAAACGATGCTTTTGCATGAAACAATGTTTGATCAATGGTAGGATCCAATAGGCTTTCAATATCCATCAAACATAATGAAAGGGCCGCCATACCACTAGCAGAAGATGCTATACCACTACTATGCGGAAAGGAATTGGAGGTTTCTATGGTAAAATGGTATGCTTTTAAAAAAGGCAAGTACTTTTCAACCCGCTCCAAAAAGGCCTGGATTTTTGGTTTAAAATCTTGCTTTGGCTTTCCCTCGAACAAGAGATCAAACGAAAACTCATCCTTATTTTCTTTTTTGTCAAAAGATATGGAGGTTGTAGTAGCACAAGAATCCAATGTAAAACTGATGGATGGGTTGGCAGGAATCTGAACTGGTTTCTTTCCCCAATATTTTACCAGGGCAATATTGCTGGGAGCTTTCCAGGTCACTTTGCCGTTTTTGGGCAATTTTTGATATGCACCGGGCAAAAAATCTTTTTCCGTCATTGGGATTGGTTGTTTGGGCAAATATAAGCAGCGACAAACTTACTGGTAATCGGATTGATTAAATTCTTATTTTAGTCGAAGTTGTACCAATCATGAAAAAAAGACTTATTTACATATCCATAAGCGTTTTGGTCTGCCTTACCATTGGCTTCCTGTCCAGCATAGCTACCCAAAGCTCTGTAAATGATTGGTACCTGACCCTCAACAAACCTGTCTTTACACCACCCAGTGAGCTTTTCGCGCCAGTTTGGACCGCACTTTACATTTTGATGGGCATCGCTGCCGGCATTGTTTGGTCCAAGGGCTACCACCATATTTGGGTTAAAACGGCACTTTATCATTTTGTGTTCCAATTATTGTTGAACGCGCTTTGGAGTATTGTTTTCTTTGGATTGAAAAATCCACTTCTTGGACTTGTGGTCATTTTGGTCCTGTTGACCATGATCATATTGACCATAAAATGGTTCAAAGTAATTAGCAAACCTGCAGCATTTATGATGATCCCCTACGTGCTTTGGGTTGCATTCGCATCCGCGCTAAACTATAAAATCTGGGAACTTAACCCTTAGGCGGACATCTCCAAGAGTTTCTTCATCGTTCTTTCGTTTCTGGTGGTAGCATCCACCTTCAACTTCTTTTCAATATAATTGTTGTTGAGCTTTGCCTTCCCATATCCCCCCTTGCAATGTAAATACACGCAGGTATCGGTAATATGGAAAACCTCATGATCAAAATGGAGTTGCTCCAACTGTTGAACCAATTCTTTTTCTGGTGGGTTTCTCAGTAAAACATAGTATAATTTGCCCTCCGCACTTTCATTATAAAACGGATTAGCCTCTAGAATTTGCCTGATATCCTTTTCCCGAATCACCAAAGTCGACACATCAAATCCAAAATACTGCCTAATTGTCCCTGCTATCCTATTTTGAAGCTTCTCTCGATTCGTTTCATCACTTTTAAAAACAATGTTCCCACTTTGGATGTACGTTTTCACATTTTGAAGCCCTTCATCTTCCAAAACAGCCCTTAACTCGGCCATTTTTATTTTCTTTTGACCACCTACATTAATACCTCGAAGCAGTGCTATAAATGTATTTCCCATATTGATCCATTCAAAACCCAAATTAATTTTACTAAATTCAAACGCACTTAAATTAACAAAATGAACCAATACATCCTTGCTTTGGACCAAGGCACCACTAGTTCCCGTGCCGTGGTCTTTGACAAAAAGGGAACAATTATCTCCATCGCACAGAAAGAATTCACACAAATATTTCCGAAACCAGGATGGGTGGAACACGACCCGGACGAAATTTGGTCAACCCAAACGGGTGTGGCTGCCGAAGCGGTGAGCAAAAAAGGGCTGAAGGCATCACAATTGGCCGCCATAGGAATTACCAACCAGCGTGAAACCGTTGTTGTATGGGACAAAAACACAGGGGAACCTGTTTACAACGCCATTGTTTGGCAGGACAAACGCACTGCAGACTATTGCGATGAACTGAAAAAAGAAGGAAAGTCCGACATGGTACGCAAAAAAACCGGATTGGTGATAGATTCTTATTTCTCGGGCACCAAGGTAAAATGGATATTGGACAATGTGGAAGGTGCAAGGGCAAAGGCCGAAGCAGGTGATTTAATATTGGGGACCATCGATACGTGGCTAATTTGGAAAATGTCGAATGGGGCACTCCATATTACGGATGTGACCAATGCATCGCGCTCCATGCTTTTTAATATCAACACCATGGATTGGGACGATGAACTATTGGAACTCTTAACGGTTCCAAAAAGCATGCTCCCCGAAGTAAAACAGTCCAGCGAAGTATATGGCCACACAAGCCCAAATTTATTCGCTACAAAAATACCCATAGCCGGGATTGCAGGTGACCAACAAGCAGCCTTGTTCGGACAAATGTGCACCAAACAGGGGATGGTAAAAAACACTTATGGCACGGGATGCTTTATGCTGATGAACATCGGAGAAAAACCAATTGTTTCCAAGAACAACCTGCTTACCACGGTGGCATGGAAAATCAACGGAAAAACACATTACGCCCTCGAGGGAAGTATCTTTATTGCAGGAGCAGTTGTACAATGGCTTCGAGATAGTCTAAATATTATAAAAACCTCTTCGGAAGTTGAAAAATTGGCTAGTTCCGTAGCCAGTTCCGATGGGGTGTTTTTTGTTCCCGCCTTTGCAGGTCTTGGCGCTCCCCACTGGAACCAAAAGGCCCAAGGAACCATTTTTGGGTTGACCCGTGGCAGTACTGATGCCCATATTGCCCGTGCGGCACTGGAATCCATAGCCTACCAGACAATGGACATCTTAAAAGCTATGGAAGCGGATTCCGGTATTTCAATCAAGGAGTTACGAGTCGATGGTGGAGCAACAGTCAATGATTTGCTGATGCAGTTTCAGGCCGATGTATTGAATACTGTTACCGTACGGCCAAAAATCGTGGAAACCACGGTGATGGGTGCCGCATATTTGGCAGGATTGGCCGTAGGTTATTGGGAAAGTCCGGAGGAAATCCAAGATATTTGGCAGACCGATGTACATTTTAACCCTACCCAAGAACGCGAAACCATTGATCAAGGCATCAAAGGATGGTACAGAGCAATCAAAGCACTTGAATTCTGGACAGAAAACCCTTAATATTTTTTAAACATTAATACTCCATTTATATGACTCCTTTTGTATCTGAAATTGTAGGTACTTTTTTGCTCATGGTACTCGGGTGTGGCGTAGTTGCCAATGTTTCCCTACAAAAAACCTACGGTAATGGCTCTGGCTGGATTGTGATTACAGCCGGATGGGCCTTTGCCGTGTTTACCGGTGTGGTGGTGGCAGGTCCCCACAGTGGTGCACACATCAACCCCGCCGTAAGCATTGGGCTTGCCGTTGCAGGAGAATTTCCTTGGAGCGAAGTTCCAAGTTATATCTTGGCCCAATTTATTGGAGCCATGTTGGCTGCATTTTGTGTTTGGTTGGTAAACAAAGATCATTTTGATGCTACCCAGGATGGCGGAACAAAACGAGCTGTTTTTTGTACAGCTCCTGCGATACCAAATACATTTGTAAATCTCTTTTCGGAAGTGCTCGGCACTTTTGTGCTGGTTTTTTCTGTACTATACTTTACCGATGCTGTACTTTCTCCCGACAATGCAATTATAGGTCTAGGGTCTCTAGGTGCCTTACCCGTTTCTTTGATTGTCTGGGGCATTGGTCTCTCTTTGGGCGGCACCACGGGATACGCCATTAATCCTGCCCGGGATTTAGGCCCCCGTATTGTTCATGCCCTATTACCCTTAAAAAACAAAGGGTCCAATGGGTGGAACTACGCTTGGGTACCTATTGTAGGACCTATTTTGGGAAGTGTTTTGGCAGCGTGGCTCGCTTTACTTTTACAATAATTCCTTTAGGAAACAATCGCTTGGGCGGCAATATATGCCCCTGTCCATGCATTTTGAAAGTTGAATCCGCCTGTAATGGCGTCCACATTAATGATTTCCCCAGCAAAATATAGGTTGGGGTGTAATTTACTCTCAAATGTCTTAAAGTTGATTTCTTTTAAATCCACACCGCCTGCGGTAACAAATTCTTCTTTAAAGGTACTTTTACCCTCTACCTTAAAAGATGAAGCCGTCAATTGTTCGGCCAAATCTTGAAGTTGCTCTTTTTTGATATCTCCCCAGCGTTCTTCCGGCCCAATGTTGGCTGCTTGCACCAATCGTTTCCATAAACGTTTTGGAAGTTCGGTCACATTGGTCCGCATTACGGTCTTTTTGGCTTCAACACTTTTCAACTCCTTTAAATAGGCTTCCATGGATTCCATGCTGTAATCGGGCAACCAGTTCACCTTTATCCTAAAAGAATAATTATAATCGTGCAGTATATTGGCGCCCCAAGCGGACAGTTTCAAAATGGCGGGACCGCTCAACCCCCAATGGGTTATTAGCAGAGGACCATCCGCATAAAGCAACACATCGTGGTTAATCTTACTTTTTAAGTTTAATGTTTTTTTATCGGTATTGAAGGTTTTTTTTGGCAACACTTCTACTGTGGCATAAGTGCTCAGCCCTTGGATTCCTTGGATTCTTTCGTCATCAATATTGAATGTGAACAGAGATGGCACCGGTGGGATTATATGGTGTCCCAAGCCCTCCAACTGTTTCCATATTTTGGGATTACTGCCTGTCGCCAACAGTAGTTTTTTACATTGATAATGTTTGTTCATCGTGGTTACCTGCCAACCTTCTCCGGTTTTGTCAATGGCTTTTACCGAACTGTTTTTCAAAACCGTGACCCCTAAACGGTTTGTTTCCTCTATCAAACAATCCACTATACTTTGAGAAGAATCGCTTTTTGGGAATACACGGCCATCTTCTTCGATTTTGAGGGACACTCCCCTTTCTTCAAAAAAGGCCATGACATCCATGGGAGCATATGTATGAAACGGCCCAAGAAGTTCCTTTTCGCCTCTGGGATAGTTGGTGACCAATTCTTTGGGTGAAAATTCACCGTGGGTGACATTGCATCGACCTCCTCCAGATACTTTAACTTTGGACAGTACGGTTTTGCCCCTTTCAAAAATGGCTATCTTGAGTTCCGGCGCTTTTTCCGAAATCTGAATAGCCGCATAAAACCCTGCTGCTCCACCTCCAACAATTATGACGTCGAACATTATTTTACACGTTCGGGATAATTTGTAATGATGCCATCGACCCCGTATTCCGTCATTTTCTGAATATCTTCAGGTTCGTTTACCGTCCATGTGTACACCTTAAAGCCCTCTTCTTGGATTTTTGCGACATTTTCTGTGGTAAGCGTTCTAAAGTTTGGGTTTATGGCCACCGCATTCAGTTCTTTTGCAATCGGCAATGCTTTCAAAGGGTCTTCTTCCGTTAACACAGCGATTTTTATATCCTTGTTATATGTTCTCATTGTTTTTAGCTCATCCCAATTGAAGCTGGAAATAATAAAGTTTTCCATATTCCACCCTTGGGTTTCAGCATAATAATTTATAATATGATTTACCCTGTCTGCCGTATCGGCTCCCTTGAGTTCAATATTTAAAGCAACCTGATTGTTTATGAGTTTCAATACATCTTGGAGCATTGGTATCTTATGCCCACCATCCAAAATGAGCTGTCTTAGCTGGACAATGTTATATTCCTCTATCCTTCCGCCTGAGTTGGCCAATCTATCCACTCTTTCATCATGAAAAACGACTATCTCGCCGCTTTGGATTTTAAATACGTCTATTTCGATCATATCCACGCCAAGGTCCAGAGCCTTTTGTATGGAGGCCAAGGTGTTCTCCGTTTCATGGCCCATTGCACCCCGGTGCCCTATTACCAATGGTTTTGATTTTGTCATCTCACAACTTGTTAAAAGCAGCATAGCCCCAAGAGCTACAAGTAAGTTTTTCTTCATTTTGGTTTGGTTTTGCAGGTTAAAAATACAATTTGAAAGATGAAAAAAAATGAATCGTGTTCAGATTGACAGAACCTACCTTCGATTTGGACATTTTTACTCCTCTATCTTAAAAATATAAGACTGTAAGGGTTCCAATTCCACTTGGATTTGACCTTGCCCATTGCTCACGGACATATTTGCATCAACCTCACCGTACAGAGCTTCCGTCAGTGGGTATACCCCTTCTTTTAAATCCCATTTTGCAATTACATCTTCAGGAACTTTTAAGTTAAAAGAATAATTTTTCAAGGAATCAAAATTGGTTATGATTATGAGCTTTTCAGTATTGGACCATCTCACATAGGAGAGCACTCTGTGGTCATAGCCTTCGGTATTTTCCTTGTTATAAAAGTGAATCTCTTGATACTCGCCCATCAAT
>CEVF01154636.1_pt1 | contig 16595 bp, 12 predicted proteins | sample 356441 | NCBI WGS metagenome assembly CEVF01 (sample SAMEA2622765, study PRJEB7988) | marine metagenome | biome: marine biome (ENVO:00000447); feature: surface water layer (ENVO:00002042); material: "saline water (ENVO:00002010), including plankton (ENVO:xxxxxxxx)" | depth 5 m
TTGCGCGGTAATCGGCTGTCTCTCGGGAGCCATGATCACGCTTTTCGGGATGCCCCCTTTTATCGTCACTCTGGCAACGATGTCGATCGCCCGGGGTTTAGCGCAAATATTGGCAGACGGGCAATCGGTTTACCAAATCCCTGGTGCCTTTTCCTATCTGGCCGTCGGCAAACCATTTGGGATTCCGAATGAAGTGATCGCGATGCTGTTGCTTTATGTATTCGCGCACATCATGATGGCTCACACGACGCTAGGCCGTTGGTTCTATGCAGTGGGCAGTAATCGGGAGGCGGCTCGGTTATCAGGCGTGCCGGTTGGGCTAGTGTTGATGGTCGCTTACATCGCGTCGGGTGCATTGGCAGGGGTGGGAGGCGTGCTTGAGGCCTCACGCTTGCAGAGTGGCTCTCCGCTTTATGGTGTCATGTATGAATTGTATGTGATTACGGCAGTTGTCGTTGGGGGCACAAGTTTAGCCGGCGGTGAAGGAAAAATACTAGGAACACTTTTTGGGGCTTTAGCGATCGCGGTGATTCGTAATGGGATGAATCTCATGAACATTGAGAGCTATACGCAAGGTGTGGTCATGGGTTTACTGATTCTGCTTGCCGTATTCACAGATAGCCTTAAACGCGGGCACATCGTTGCCTGGATCAAAGGGTTGGGTACGAGGCCATAGCAAACACAAGCTGATAAATACCGGAGGACCTGGTCGATGATGATCCAATGCAGACTGAAAGCGGGTCGGGCCATAGGCTGCCTCATGCTCACCGTGTGTTGTGGTGAATTCACCCGCGGTGCGGACTGGGCACCGATTCACAAGACGCTGATCAGCGTTGAGGAAAATATCCGCGTCAGGGACTGGAGATACCAAACGACCACGCCCGACGGACATACCATTTCTGTAGTGAAATCCGTGCTCCACGGAGGAAAGCAAGAAGGCGTAGACATTGTCACAGTCGATAATGGTCGGCTCACAGTAGTGGTTATTCCGACAAGGGGCATGAGTATCCTTGGCGTAACAATGGGTGAAGTCCGTCTCGGTTGGGATTCGCCAGTTCGCGAGGTTGTTCACCCCTCATTGATCAACCTGCACGACCGGGGTGGTTTGGGCTGGCTTGACGGTTTCAACGAATGGCTCGTGCGGTGTGGACTCGAATTTGCCGGCCACCCCGGCACGGACACCTTCCGTGACAATACGGGGGTGCCATCCGAGCAGGATCTGACGTTGCATGGAAAAATCGGGAACATTCCAGCTTCCGAGGTCACGTTCCGGATCGATCGATTTCCTCCGTACCGGATGCACATCATGGGACGAGTGAATGAACGAAGTTTTTATGGGGCCGCCCTGCAGCTAGATACGGAATTGTCGATAACACCCGGCAGCAAGACCTTGTCCCTGGACGATAAAATCAGTAATCGTGGCGCTGCAGCCCAAGAATATGAAATTATTTACCATGCGAATTTCGGACCCCCGCTTTTGGAAAACGGCGCGTCGATGGTGGCCGCAGTGCGGCGCGTTCAACCGATGAATAACGAGGCGGTTAAATCCCTTCCGAATTTTTCTCGATTCACCGGTCCGACTGCGGGCCGGAAAGAGCACGTTTTTCTAATTCAGCCGCTGTCGGACCCGAAAGGTGATACCACAGTTTTGCTACAGAACGCAGACAAGACTTTGGGCTGCTCGATGCATTACTCGCTCGAGGCACTCCCTTTTTTAACCCTCTGGACGAACTTTGCCTCGCGAAGGAGCGGATATGTGGTGGGGATCGAGCCCGGTACAAATTATCCTTTTAATCGTCGAGTCGAGCGAGGTGCGGGTCGCCTGCAACAACTTGGTGCAGGAGAATCAAAACATTTCAAATTATCGTACACCCTGCACGATGATCCAGCAGAAATTGAAAAGATTTCTTCGGCTATTAAGGATTTAGGCGAGGGGTTTAAGCCTGAAATTGTCCACCATCCGCCAGTGATGGAGTAAGAGGCGCGACGCCTCGACCAAGCAAACAAAAAGGGATACAAACATCATGACGCCGCGTCATTACCTGCTACTTGAGGCTAACAACCAACAACTAGAGGCATCTCCGCCCGAGGTCGCTGTGCTCCCCTGGGGCGCGGTAGAGTCACACAACTATCACTTGCCTTATGGTACTGATGTGCTCGAATCGAGCGCGCTGGCGGAGCGAGCTGCCGCCGTCGCAACGGCAGAGGGCGCCCATGTGATCGTGCTCCCAGCGATCCCGTTCGGAAATGACGAACAACAGTTAGATCAATCGTGCGCGATTAGCATCACCACGACCACTGCGTATGCGGTGCTGAGAGATGTGGTGCGCTCGATTACTAAGCAGGGTATTGATCGGCTCATTCTAGTAAATGGGCATGGCGGCAACCAATTTAAGCCCCTGATCCGAGACATACAGGGCGAATTTGAAGTGCTGATTGTGCTGGTTGATTTCTTTGATATGGCCAAAGACGAATTCAATCGAATTTTTGAAAACCCCGGAGACCACGCCGACGAATTTGAAACAAGTGTAATGCTGCATTTGTACCCCGAGTTAGTCCAAATGGAACACGCGCGACCGGGCGATACTGTACCATTTGGAATTGAAGAGATTAAGCAACAGGGGGTGTGGACTCCAAGGCCCTGGTCTGCGTCTCATCCAGATACCGGATGCGGAGATCCCAGTTTAGCAACGGCAGAAAAAGGCAAAGCCTATTGTGATGCGGTTGAGGCCGCACTATCCCGATTGATGGTCGGGCTGGCGAAGGCGGAAAAGGGCTGTCTCCCTTATCAGTAATGGATTAAATTCCAGTGGGCATCTTCAGCAATGGAAAAAATTGCCCCCCCACGGTTTGGCCCTTGGGAATCGGATCAACCCCATTTAGGAGCGGTTCGTCCGAGAGCGACTGTGTACCGTCCAGCATGACATTAATCACCATGGCCCGACGCGGCCTGTTGGAGAGATTGCCTTCCGAGCCGTGCAGGGTGAGCGGATGGTGAAAACAGGCCTGCCCGGCAGCGATTTCGATCGCCACCGGTTGGTTCAGTTGCTCCTGCTGTTCTTGCGTTAAATCTGCAGCAATGGCCTCGAGTGAACCGGCTATCGACGGCATCGGCAGCAGGCTCCAGCGATGACTCCCCGGCACATAGTGCAAGCATCCGTTTTCCTTGTCAGCATCATCCAATGCGATCCAGCAGGTGAGATGGTTCATCGGACCGGTGCGAGTCCAGTAAGAATAGTCTTGGTGCCATGCGACAGGCCCTCCGCAGTGGGGCGGCTTGCAAAAAACCTGGTCGTGCCAGAATCGTATATCTCCGCCTAGAATTTGACGTGCTGGTTGCAGAAAATGTGGATTCCACAGCGCATCGTGAAACGCTGGGCTTATTCTCCATGCGCCTAGCGCGTGAAAAAGAACGGATTCAGCATCCCCAGATTCGTTTCGATGGAATTCATACCAGAGCGGGTTGTGCGGCTGGTGAGGATCTGAAAGTTTTTCTAATTCCGCGCATAGGATGGCCACCTGGTGCGCATTGAACATCGGAATTGGAGCAACGAATCCATCTCGATGATAAGAATCAACCATCGCGCTACTTAAGGGGGTAGCTGACTGAAGATTTGCAGCAAATACATCACTTACTGGTTGGTGTGCCTTAGATAAGTCATTCACCATACTTGAATCCCCTAAGTCGCCAAATTTTTTCAGTCGGGGCAAACCACCCCTACCAGTAAACGACGATCCTTCTCGGGCGACCAGATCACCGGTGCGGGTGAGTAGTGTGTTCCGCAGACACTCAGCATACATAAAAACCCCTAGGGTCGGGGACCACTAGGGGTTTTTGATCGCGAAATAATCTTTAGGCGACAGGCTGCGGTAAAGCCTCTTTCACCGTCTTGATGATCGCTGCGGCTACCTTGTAAGGATCCGCATTCGATGCCGGACGTCGATCCTCCAGTCTTCCCTTCCAGCCATCCTCAATCGTACCGACCGGAATCCGAATGGAGGCACCACGGTCGGACACGCCAAAGCTAAACTGATCGATGGACTGCGTTTCGTGTTCACCAGTCAGCCGCTGATCGTTATCCGCACCATAGACACTGATATGCCGTTCGACCACGCCGCCGAATCCATTACATATTTTGGTAAAGACTTCCTCTTCACCGCAGGTACGCATGATTCCATTCGAAAAATTGGCGTGCATGCCTGAACCGTTCCAGTCCAGTTTGCCAAGCGGTTTTGGCCGCCAGTCGATTGCATATCCATATTTCTCTCCGCATCGCTCGAGGATGTAACGGGCAACCCAGGTTTCATCTCCTGCCCGCTTCGCACCCTTGGCGAAAACCTGGTATTCCCATTGCCCGGCTGCGACCTCCGCATTAATGCCTTCGACGTTAATGCCAGCGTCGAGGCACGCATCTAAATGCTCTTCCACACAATCGCGTCCATGGCAATTCGCCGCACCGACCGAACAATAATAGGGACCCTGTGGTCCAGGAAATCCGCCAGCGGGGAAGCCTGGTGGGTTATTGTTTTTGGTGCACCAGAGAAAATATTCTTGTTCGAATCCGAACCAGAAATCTGCGTCGTCGTCATCAATCGTTGCTCGGCCGTTAGATTCGTGTGGGGTACCATCCGCATTGAGCACCTCAGTCATCACAAGAAAAGCATTTCTACGACATGGATCCGGAAAGAGCGCAACCGGCTTCAACAGACAATCCGAATCGCCACCGGATGCCTGCTCGGTGCTGCTGCCATCAAAAGACCACATCGGACAATCTTCCAGCGATCCGCCGAAGTTACTCTCGATACGCGTTTTGGAACGCAGGCTCTGGGTCGGCTTATAACCGTCGAGCCAGATGTACTCAAGTTTCGTTTTCGTACTCATGTTCAGCCTCGTTTTAACAATAAAAGGGTTGATAACCGTGGATGTCCATCTCGACTGATAAACATCGGTTTATAAGCGTTGTGTGCAGATCCGTGGTGGGTCCGCCTGCCCCTTCCCGTGGCCCGATGATCGGGAATCAAACCGCCTATTGGTTCGCCATTTCGGTGCCGTATGAACTCTGCGCACTCCCATCTTAAAAAATGCACCAATCTTTTCAATCGGTCACCTCGCACTGCCGAGAAATGAAGCGTTTCAGGCAAAAAACGCTGCCAAGCATTAGACTTCAAGTCAGCCGATTAAGCGAAGCATCTGTGAAATTTGCCGCGTCAGAGATCGCTTGATCCAAGCAGTGCACGTTGCGCTTGTCTCAGGTCCTCAATTAATTCCCCGACTGATGAGTATCGATCCTGCTGTTTTTTCTGCAATGCTCGTTCGCAAATGGCATCGAAAATCGGTGTCTTGATAAGTTCGGTACAAAAAGAACTCGGGGGAGGCGGATTGTGGTTCAAGATATTTTGGAATGTTTCCTGAATTTGTTTGCCCCGAAAGGGTTCCTGCTGAACAAGGCATTCGTAGAGCATTACCCCGCAGGAAAAAATATCGGATCGTTCGTCGATCGGTGGCGTGCCTCGAATTTGCTCCGGAGCCATGTAGAGAGGTGTGCCCGGACGCTGACCTGCGCGTGTAATGCGATCTGATTCCGCCATGTCCAGATCTGCCTCGATCGCCTCATCGGTCTCATCCCGTGGCATTCCCCAAACCTTTGCAACACCCCAGTCCATCAGATAAACCTCGCCGAAAATGCCGACCAGGATATTTTCCGGTTTCACATCTCGATGAATGACGCCATGAGTGTGCGCATACCAAAGTGCGCTCAGCGTTTGTAATAGGATGTCAATACGTTGGGCTAATGGGTAACGTTCCAACGTTGCAGCATCGCCCCGCGCGATACGGACTAGGATGTCATAGAGGGTTTCTCCCTCAACCTTTTTCATGGTGAAATAGACCACGTTTTGGTCAGTAATACCAATCTCATAGACAGGTATGGTGTTTGGATGCGCAAGCTGTGCTGTGACGCGGGCTTCACGTAGCAGTCTCTTTCGTTCCACAGCAGTGTGCTTGACGCCTGGAGACAATGTCTTGAGCGCTACTTTGCGGCCCAGGTTCAAATCATCGCACGCGTAAAGAACTCCTTTTCCTCCCTGTGGCATCGGCAGAAAATTGGCGTATTTTTCGAAGTTATTTGAAAACCACTCGGGGAGTGCCGTATCGGTCGTAGAAAGATAAATGCCAGGATATGGATGAGGTTGATCGGTCATGGCAGGCTAAAACACTCGCTCTCGCGCAATCAAGAATGTCGCGGGCAAACCTTATTATCGAAAGACGATGAGTGACACACTTCCGGCGTATAGTTTAAAAAATTGGCATAAGCATGGCCACATCTATGAGTTAAGGCCCTATTTAAAAAGCTGAGCAACTTGAGGTGGTGAGAGAATCAGACCACCGGTCGGCGCGACAATTGACATCTTTCAAACATAATTTAGACTATTGGTCGTTTGTCGTCATCCTTCGTAGCACGGGGATCCTGAAGATTATTTAGCGGTTAACGATAGAAGTTGGGTCAGAATTCTGATGCGTTCAGCGGTGAATACCGCTGCGACGTCTCAGGGAACCGAAAACGTTGAAGGGGTCAGTCTAATGAGCAATCTCGGGCGATGCAGTATCGTTTTTATCACTTTGATTTTGGTCCTCGCTCCTGGAGGGATGATACAGGCAGATTCAGTGTTAGATAAATGGTCGCCGAATTTTGCCACCCTCGACACCACCATGTGGCTTAAGTACGAGGACATTCACGGGTACGGAACAGCCGATGTCTCAAACGCCCCCGGTCCGCACATTATCGCCAACTCACGGATTTCAAGTCATTATGAAAGCATTGCCAATCCGATTGATCTCTTCCCTGCCGGTGGCAGCAGCGTGTCGAAAGATTTTATTTCGGGTCGGATGAATTTCAAACTTGATTTTGGTTCCCCGGTATTAGGGTCAACGTTGCCGGATGATACATTCAGTGTCGACATTCAGGGCACGATGAGCGCGTATGATGCACGCAACGGTTGGGGACATGAATCGAATGCAGTGGTTCAGGCGAAAGCGGTTTCCGAATTTTTTATTGATGCGAATCATGGGGGTGGTGTAGCCGGTGCTCGGGTCGGGTATTTACTTTTTCCCAAATTAGAATTCGGCCCTTGGGATACGGCAAAAGACATTTACATTATCGAAACAGATCCAGTATCGGGCGCTATCGCATCCAGTTCTTTTATTGGACCACATCCTGAGTTTGCCGTGCCGATTTTGGGTGATCGATCATACAATGTGTCAGTTCAATACGCAGCATTGGTTCCCTTCGGTACGGACCCACCTTACTATTGTCCGTATAGTTACCATGCGAGTTACAGCAACCCATATGGTGGATCCTCTGCCGTACCCGAGCCGAACTCAGCGATGCTGTTACTACTCGGCTTGATGACAATTTCTAGCGCAGGTTTCTACCGTAGAAAACGATGAACCCATTCAAAATTTGAAGTTTGTCAGTCGTTTGTAGTAAGATTATTTTTCGCTTGGGTTTCTGGTATTTTTTCCAATCGGTAAAAGGCGCCTGCAGGTGCGCCTTCGGTCATCAGAAATGCCCCACCTAGCGCGTCTCGGCCAAATCCGATTACCGCCATCGGCCCTCCCGTCAGCCTTCGAGGTAATTTCGTGATCGGTAAATCAGATACATTGAGTGCCCAGATATTGCCAGAGACATAATCGGCATAGAGATAATGGCCGTGCAATTGGGGAAATCTTTCGCCACGGTAGACAAATCCACCTGTGATCGAACGGCCCTCATGTCGGTCATATTGCCAGACCGGTTCAATTATGGCATCGGCCGTATTCTGATCACTCACGCTCTTACCAAACGGTAGTGTGCCTTCCTTAAGTGACCAACCATAGTTACCACCCGAGCGAACAAGGTTAATTTCTTCGTATCGGTCCTGGCCGACATCGGCTGCCCAAAGGTTACCGGTCGACGTGTCGAACGAGATTTGCCAGACGTTTCGAAATCCGTAAGCAAAAATCTCGGGGCGGGCATGCTCGTGGCTAACAAAGGGATTATCGGCAGGGATGCTGTATGGGATATTCCGGGAACCGTGATCGATATCTATCCGAAGGATTGACCCCAAAAGGGTTTGTAGATTCTGTCCGTGCCCGACCGGATCATTCTGGCTTCCGCCGTCGCCGAGGCCGATATACAGATACCCGTCGGGTCCGAATGCGATCGAGCCGCCGTTGTGATTGGCAAAGGGTTGTGGAATTTCCAAGATGATTTCTTCGGAAAAAGATCGATTCGCTGAGTAGGCGAACCCTTCGCTCATTGTGAGACGGGAGATAACCGACCGACGAGGCCCGTCCAAAGCCGTGTAGTAAATAAAAATCTGCCGATTTGTTTTGAATTGAGGATGCAATGCCAATCCAAGTAGTCCCTCCTCATTTCCTTTGCGGTAATCTGCAACTCGATCACTGAGGTCGAGAAAATCGTTGATGCGCGTAGCGGTCGGTGAATTGGCAAAGGCGATTATCCGCCCGTTTTGCAAAGCGACCAGGAAAAAACCAGCTGGTGTTTCCTGCATGGCGACCGGGCGTATCGAGAGAATTTTACCTTCCTCATCTTCTGCTGATTGCGGCAAGATATGGAGTTTCGGAAATGCAGGCACAGGTTTTAGCGGCAGGTTCGAGGCAGGTGACTCTGCGAGGGTCCCTTGGGGAGTCAGTTGACGAATCCGCAGGTTCCGATAGGCAACTCGGTGGCCGTGATCCTGGAGGCAGATGTGACCGGTGCCCGATTTTCCGAAGGATTCGTAATCGCCGAATTTGCTCTCGGCAACCCGTTTACTCCAATCTTTGTTTCCTATTTGGAAGCGATAATAACGGACACCGTTAAGTAATAATTCACTTTGATCCGGTGCGACCCTCAAAAATACGTGGTTCCAATGACCTGCTGGTCGAGTCGCATCAGGCACGGGTGGTGATGAAATGTTCGCTTTTTTTTCTGCACGAACAACCCATTTAGGCTTTGTGGGTGGATAAAGACCATAAAGCCAGCCTGATTTTTGCGGGTCTTTACCGTCGATGTTATCCAGGATTTGAATTTCGGGCCCGGTCATCCAGGGTGCTGGCAGCTCCTCATTGACATGGAACATAACCCCGCTGTTTCCGCCCCTTGAAATGTTGTATTCGAACTCAAGCTCAAAGTAATCATATTGCTGTTCGGTAATAATATCCCCAGCATTCTTTTCAGCCCGGACTAGCGCGCCGTTAATGACCTTCCAGCCACGAATCGGTTTTTCATCGCCGTAAGATCGCCAACCGCGCGTGGTCTTACCGTCGAACAGGTTCTGCCACCCATGGTTCCATCCCTCTTCCAAACCAGCTGGTTGCGATTCACCGGTGACAACGCTATCGGGGAGACAGCATAGAAAACTAATAGGGAGGATAACTGCTTGGAATAAGCGGAGCAATAAATTAGAGTGCATGGGCTTCGGTCCACTCGGTGTGTATGGCTTTTGACTGGGTTGGACGATTTAGGAAATATCGATGACCGCTTGTAATCAATATAGCAACAATTCTGCCCAAGGCAGACGCACCATGCACTACCTGACAGCGAGAAATAAGTCACTGCGGGACGATTTTTTGTATCGATCAAGATGCATGTCAGTGGGCCTCATCGTTCTCTATTGGATTCCATTAGTGCACGCAGTCGAGAAAGCGGAGGTATGGAAAAATTTTCGTGGTCCGGGTGGTCAGGGTATGGCCCGCACTGCCGATATTCCGCTCCGTTGGTCAGAGAAAAAAAACGTCAAGTGGAAAACCAGGATACCGGGCCGGGGTTTTTCAGCCCCGGTGATTGATCGCAACCAGGTTTGGCTTACCACAGCCTTTGATGTTCCAAGTAACCCGGAGGAGATAACGCGTCGCACGGTGAACAACACGGGCAGTGAGCCGATTACGGTATCGGACTCTGCCACCATGTATGCGATTTGCATCGATCGTAATACGGGAAAAATTATTCGTGAAATTGAACTATTGCATGTGAACGAGCCGCAGTGGGTTCACGTCGAAAATAGCTATGCCACACCCACGCCGGTGATCGAGGGAAATCGGCTTTATTGCCACTTTGGTACCTTTGGTACGGTCTGCGTTGACACGCATCTGGGGGAGATCGTGTGGACGAATACGGATCATCAAGTGATGCATGAAAACGGGCCGGCCAGCAATCCGATCCTTTGGAACGATTTGCTGATTTTTCATTGCGATGGCAGTGATGAGCAGTACATTGCAGCGATCGATAAAGAAACGGGTGACTTCGCATGGAAAACACCCCGTAGCGGAAGTATGCACGCTAATCCACAACTTAAAAAAGCCTATGGTACACCGGTTGTGATGCGGCGGAATGGTAAGACCATGCTGCTTTCACCGGCCGCGAATTGGCTCTATGCCTACGATCCGGCAACCGGTGAAGAGTTGTGGAAGGTATCATTGGGAAAGCTCGGCTTTTCGATCGTGCCGGTTCCGGTCGTCGATGAAGAAAATGTTTACGTATGCACCGGTTATGTGTCTGCCAACCTCGTCGCCTACGGTCCAGTTCGACCGGATAAAGCCCCGGATATTCTCTGGCAATATCGTAAGCAGGTCCCACACAAGTCGTCGCCGCTGTTGGTTGATGGTCGGCTCTATTTCATTTCTGATCGTGGCGGCGTTCTTACCTGCCTTGCTGCGGATTCGGGCGAGGTGCTATATCGAAAGCGACTCTCGGGTGGATACTCCGCCTCTCCAATTGCGCTGAAGAATCATATTGTTTTCTTCTCCGATACAGGCAAGGCAACCATATTGCGGCCCGGTTCTGAATTTGAACTCATCGCTGAAAACGAGATCGCAGGACGTATTCAGGCGTCACCGGCTGTGGCAGGAGATGCACTTTATATTCGGACCGAAACGGATTTGTATAAAATTGCCAAATAATTGTGCGTCTAGGAAAATATTTTTCTTGAAGATGCCAGTGCCTCAAATTATACTGTTATCAAACGGTTTTCGGATCGGAGCTTAAGGCGAAAGGTGTTACTTTGTACCTAGGGGGTAATGGCCCATGGTGTTTGCCTACCTGAATGCGTCCGACTGGGTGATGTATTCTTTCGTCGGTGGCATCCTCTTCTGCTGGGCGGTTGAGATTGCTGCGGCTTTCCGAAATGGCTCCCCGCGCTTGGGTGCTTTCTCTTTAGTGTTCTCTCCGATAGCGGGCTTGATAATCGGTTGTGTGCATGCCCGCAGATGGAAGATCACCCAGGTGATGATCGTTTACATCGGATGCGTGCTAGGGCTTTTTGGGACGATGCTCTACTCGATGTATAGAGCAGCGGAGAGTGTATCCGAAAGCCTCTGAGTCGCTAGTGATCTCCTGCCAAACGGGCATCAATATATTTTTGATGTGTTTCCAGATAGCATTCTCGGATCAGCGAATTCGTGTCGTTGTTGCTTAAAAATCCTGAGCTGAAATCAGGAATGTCTTGATCAATGGTCATGCGGGCACAAGATTTGAGATGTCGAATTAAGTCCTGGGGATCTTCGTCTCCTACCGAAAATCGGATCGTGGTTTTTGTAAGACCAGCATCTCGTATGGCATCCTCATTGAGTTCTGAGTGAGTCGTCAGAGAAGGACAACTCACGATAGTGTTGGCCTGACCAAGGCTAATCATGTGACTGAATGCGGGAGAGAGTGAATCGAAGAAACGCTGGAATGATGCCCTGGGTATTTCTCCTAGATCGATCGTAAAAAGTGGCGCTGACAATCCGAGAAAAAGCTGTTTCCCGGTTAGTCCGTGATTATCGTTTTCGGTGAGGGCACTGGAATACACGGTGATTGACGGATGTGAAGCAAGGAACCGGGCCAAAATGATGGAATTGATGCATTTACGGAGCATTCGCACATCGAGGGTGCGAATTCCCTGGATAACCTCGAACGCGGCGTCAGCGCTGAGGAACGCTCCTTTCACGTAGTAAACATTCCAGAACATGGTCTGATCCCAGCGGCATGTCTTGTCAATATGCCCTTTCGGCAGAAACATATCGTCATTTTTTCCGATCACACAGCCGGCAATCACGCTACCTGACCCGGACAAATCTTTGGTGTAGCTGTGGATAAGGAAATCGGGTCTTTCCTCAGCATCCTTCGCGGCAAGAGGTCTTTGCAGGAATGGTGTGGCAACAGTACCGTCAAGCATGACTCGAATACCCCGCTCGTGTGCCGCTCGACAGATTCCAGGTACATCGAGCACATAACCGTGTGGATTACAGGGCGATTCCAAATAGAGATAAATTTTTCGACCGTCTGCGAGGCGATCCCGATACTTTTCGATCGTTTGCTGATAACACTGTTCGAAACGATCGACAGAAAATCCGTCAAAAGTCTCTACGGCAACCGATAGATTGGAGGGTTTAGCAAACCAATCGTGGATCAGTTGGTGTGCTCCGCCGTAGATGTTGCGACTTGTGATCAGGATGTCATCCCGCCCGAGTAAATGCGAAAGAGTGGCGTCGATAGCAGCCATCCCGCTGCTGTAATTCCAGGCAAGATATTCCGATGCATAATCGCCCGCTTCTAGATCAACGATGTAATTCGCCAGAGAAATGCTGGTTGGATTGAGAAGTCGCGAGTAAATTTCTAACATCGGCTCTTTGCCGGAAAATGCATCCTCAATCCACTCGGCACAAGCGTAAATATAGGTGGCCGTGCGGGCAATGACGGGAGTCGCGGAAAACAGCGCAGTCACGTTATCAATAATTGGATACGGCCCTTTGGCAGTCTGGGTGGCCGGACTCAGCGAGAGAGCCTGATAACTACGACGAAAAGGAGTTTGAACTGAATCAAGTATTTTCGCTAACTGGAAAGATAGAAACTTTAGAGCATTGAATCTCGCAACACGATCGGATGCTTCTAGCGAAGCCATTTCCTGGATGGTTATTTCCCAGAGCGAATCGACTTCATGCTGGCATGTGTAGAGGTGTGTCGCGATCGCTGCGAGATGTCTACCGAACGGCGTATCGGGTTTTATTGCAAAGTGAACTAACTGTTCATCCACTAGACCGTTGATATCACTTGCCTGTGTGGTGTTTCGGCGAGGCGACAGTAAACGCTGGCTATCTTTCAGCGGGGTATCTTTCATGGGAGTGTTGTTTTCGTCTTAAGAAATGCTTCCTGTGAATCGGCTAAAAGATGTATTTGTTCACGAGACAATCGCGTGCCTGCGTCTAGCTTGGCATGGTGTTCAGGATGTTCAAGTGAAATAAAATCTGCACCGAACAGCGATGCCCCACGCAAATCAGCGCCCCGCAGGTCTGCTCCGACCAGATTAGCACCCTCCAGATCCGCGCCTTGAAAATTTACATCTCGAAGTGTTGCGTCCTCAAAATGGGCGTTGGCAAGATTAGCGCCGCTGAAGTTAGCCGCCGTTAAATTGGATTTCATAAAATTCGCATTCCGGAGCAATGCGTTGAGAGCTTTCAGACCTGATAGATCTCTTCCCGATGCGTCAATGCCCATCAGATCAAGTTCTGAGAAATCAAGGGACGCAATCAATTGGTTGGCCTGCTGTTTGGTAACGCCGCTTACCAGGTAACGTTCCTCTTTCCATGGATCAGCACGGTTATGATAGCCAGCGTCTTTTTCCCAGTAACCTAACCGGTCTTCCTCAAGTAACTCGATCGTTTCAAGCCATTTTACACTCTTGTAGAAATAGCGGTTGGGCACAATCACTCGCACCGGACCCCCATACTTCGGCGCAAGAGGATCGCCCTCTGCGTAGAGTGCGATCAATGCAGTCCGAGCAACATCAAGTGGTACACTACTAGAGTGATTCCGGTCGCTTCGCGCACCAAACGAGACGAAGGCTGCGCGTGGGTCAACGTCTTTCGGTTTGATAAATCTCGCGAGCGGAATGCCGCTGAAACGGACGCCAAGTCGAGTCCACCGCGTCACGCAATGGATGTCGATGCACTCTTCGACCAAAGACTGACTCAAGAGCTGTTCCAAGGTAAAAGACCTCGGACTATTAAACAGCCCCCTTAGTTGCAAGGTCCATGTGTCAAATGGACCCACCGGTTGTTTCTCGCCAACCGGCGGCCACCTGCCGGGCCGCAATAACTGCTGGCCCGGGGGAAGATTTTGACGTCCATCCTCGTGCATGCAAAATGTTGTAACTCAAATGCACCCGCGAGAGAAGCGGATTTCTAACATTCGTTTCCGGAGCAGACTGTTTTATTACACCCTGGGAATCTCATACCCTGGACGCGGAGTCCGAGCCGCAAAAGCATTGGCCTTAGCGTCGCCCATAATTTGCTCGGTCTTGGGGTCCCATTTAATTTTACGACCGGTGCGTGCCGCGATCGTGCATAAATGGCATGTGTTCATCGCCTGCAAATGGCTGTAAACGTCAGATACAGGCAGACCACCGTCACGTAGAGTACGGAAAAAATTCTGCTTGTGACCCTCAAAGGGCTTGCCCTTGTAGAGCCGGACAAGATCCTCTTGACCAAAGTGGCCGGCATCCCAATCTTCATCGATCGGTTTGCCACTAATGCGTCCGCGATTCACGAACATTCGGCCTTTGGTGCCCTCAAACAAGACACCGTTGGGCGGTGCACTAGTTACAATCATTTCAGTTCCGTTGGCAAAACGACAAGGAATCGCAAATTCGTGTGACGCGTTGTAGGAATCATCGACCTGCGCATAACCATCTTTGTATGGCACCGGATGACTCACATTGGTCCCATCAATTTCAACAGGCCCCATTCCCTCGGCATCCTGTCCCAGAGCCCAGGTTGCAATGTCCACGTGGTGCGCTCCCCAGTCGGTAAATTTTCCGCCGGAATATTCATACCACCAGCGAAATTGGTAATGGCATCGTTTTTCACGAAAATCAACCATTGGTGCCTGCCCGAGCCACATTTCCCAATCAAGCTCTTTCGGCACATCTGCTAGCGGAAACGGTCCTCCGGTCGGAGCACCATCGATGCCTACCGTCACTTTCTTGATGTCTCCGAGCAATCCCTTTTGGACCATGTTTACCGCGCGCAGAAAAAGTCGCCGGCTGCTTCGCTGTTGGGTGCCGATAAAGAATACCTGATCAGGATATTTCTGGCATGCGTCACGAATGAGTTTGTTTTCTTCTAATGTCAATGTGAGCGGCTTTTGGCAGAACACGTGTTTACCGGCCTGCAGAGCCTCGATGGCAATTTTCGTATGCCAGTGATCTGGTGTCACGATGCTGACTACGTCGATATCGTCACGATTGAGAACGTCACGATAATCTTTGTAGGTATCTGATTTGCCCTTGCCAATTTTCTCGTGATGTTTTGCGCGTTCGGCATGACGAGTGTCCACGTCACACACCGCGACGATGTCACCGAACTGTGCGTGTCCCATCGCGTCGCCAGTTCCCATGCTTCCAGTGCCGATACAGCCGATCTGCGGCCGATCATTTGCCGAATCATTAGCAAAAGATCGCTCACTCCAGGCAAAATACGGAACGCTGACTGCAGCAGCTGTGGTGGTTTGGAGAAACTTTCGGCGTGTGGGATGGTTCATGGGGTGGGTTCCTAGAAGCGTTTTAGGCGTCAGTCAGAGAGAATGTAAATCCAAGGGCATTGTTGACCCAGCTACAAGATAACCTAACGTCGACTTATGGGGCAAGTTTAGCGTTTATCACTTGTTTTTAGGCTCTTTTGGTGCTTCCCAGCTATCGGTGCGGAATGGCGATGCGGGTAGACCCTCACGATTGTAAAGATTAGCCCCCTCCGGATTCATTGCATATGCATATCGCACTGCTACCGGACTGTTGACTTCGGGGGATGATACAACCACGTTTTCGCCATCAATTCGGGCATCCGCCCAGTGCCAGATGCGATCCTTCCCTGCGATCGCAAAACGCGCGAGGGAGGCATTCGGAGCTTCCTTTGTCGGTGCGAGACCCTCTTTTGCCCCCACCATCAAACCGTTGCCAACATGATCAAATGAAATTCGCATGGTTGATCCCTCGCGGATTGCGGATTTAAACAGTGGTCCCGATGGTACGGTATCGCTGGCGTGAACATCACGCAGGCCCCACTGAGCAAGACGCGCCCCGACATCCTGCTTATTGCGTGGGTGAATGTCACCCGCCTCGCCGATATCGATTATCACGGCCATCCCCGTGTAAGGGATCTCCAATGTTTTCCGTTGTGCTTCGCGAATGGCTGCCCACCCATCACCGCCGGCCGGATCATTTGTGGGTGCTTGCCAGTTGGCGAGTTGGACGAAGTAAAAAAGCATTTTGGGATTTTCGAACATTTTCCGCCATCCCGCGATAAGTGCTTTCATTTTGTGAAAATATATTTCACCCTCCTCGCCGTTAGATTCCCCCTGGTACCAGATCGTCCCGCGGACACTGAATGGTGCGATCCCATGAACCATAGCGTTGTAGATAGTGGTTGCGCCCTGCACACTGCTGAAGTTTGGCGGCGATGGAGGACTTCCAGGGTGTTCGCCCGACTTCACTTTTTTTGCGGCCTCGCTCGACCACCGTTTCACCTCCGCCAGGTAGCCGTTGTGCCGCGCTTTACCCTCCGGTGTGCTTAGGTCGAG
>CEVF01306984.1_pt1 | contig 16514 bp, 11 predicted proteins | sample 356441 | NCBI WGS metagenome assembly CEVF01 (sample SAMEA2622765, study PRJEB7988) | marine metagenome | biome: marine biome (ENVO:00000447); feature: surface water layer (ENVO:00002042); material: "saline water (ENVO:00002010), including plankton (ENVO:xxxxxxxx)" | depth 5 m
CTGACCAACGATGCTAACTGCCTGGCGCTTTCCGAAGCCACAGACGGGGCAGGGCGCAACCATCACACGGTATTCGCCGCCATACTGGGCACTGGCTGTGGCGCCGGCATCAGCGTGAACGGCCAGCTGCTGACCGGCCCTAACGGCGTAGCCGGCGAATGGGGCCATAACCCGTTACCCTGGACGCCGGAGACTGAACTACAACCGCGCCCCTGCTTTTGTGGCCGGTATGGCTGCATCGAAACCTTTCTTTCCGGAACCGGGTTGTCACTCACCCACAAACTGCGCACCGGACAGCAACTGCCCGCTCACACCATTGTTGAAAACGCACGAAATGGCGACTCGCAAGCCACCGACACCCTGCAGCAATACCTGGAGCACCTGGCCCGGGGCCTGGCCGCCGTTATCAACGTGCTGGACCCGGACATCATCGTGCTGGGTGGCGGCATGAGTAATGCTGAACAGATCTATCGGGAACTGCCCGGAAGGCTGTCCAGCTATGTGTTTGGTGGTGAATGTGATACGCCCATCGTAAAAGCCGCCCACGGCGACTCCAGCGGCGTGCGCGGAGCGGCCTGGCTGGCCAATACCTGAACCCACTCACAAAAAAACCACCGCACGACGCTACCTGTCGCCCCCGTGACTACACTGGAACAAAGGCAACGCCAGAGGAGGGCGCACCATGCGAGCGAATACCGTGGCGAAACACCTGATGATCGCCCTGGCCATAGCACTGCTTGTGCTGGCATCCGGCTGGCTGCCCGCACAGGAAAACTGCACCTACCGCAAAGACGCCCTGGGCAACATGCGCTACCAGTGCGACAGCGGCGAACAGGGCACCCTGCGCAAAGATGCACTGGGCAACTGGAACGACAACCGCACCGGCAACCGCTACCGCAAAGACAGCCTTGGAAATTATCGGTCTTCCGATGGCGAAGACGTGTGGCGCAAGGATTCGCTGGGGAACTGGCGGAACCGGGAAGGGCGGCGGTGCAGGGAGGATGCGTTGGGGCATTTGGTGTGTGAGTAGGGAAAGTGGTTCGTAAACAAATGCAAAATTTTGTGTGTGTTTGCTCGAACTCCCTGGAAATCCTTGGATTATTGTACTTGGAAGGCTAATGTTCGGGTAAGACCCCGTAGTAAAACAATAATTAGTGACAGGTGTTGATGTTTGCAAGTGTTTGTAGTTTGGGGAAGGCAGGGTTTGGAGCTGAAGCTTTGGCGTTGAGAGTGTTGCTTCCAACGAGTGATCATATGCTTAGCGTCAGGACTCTGTAAGGCTGGCTCATCGGTAATAGAAAAAGGTAGTGGAAATGGATGTTGAAGAATTTCGCAAGGAACTCCTTGATTCAGCAAAAGAGAGAATGTCTGGAGCCACGCTGACATCTGAAGAGCTAGGAGTTGGCTTACTGTACGAGTTTTCTGATCGACTTACTCAGGCGGAAGAGTTCTCGGATGTCATACCCTGTAACTACAGTGGAACAGGATCTAGGGGACGGCGGCTTAGAGTTGACGGATACCAGCAAGACGAGGCCGATAGCTCATTGCGTCTCATCGTTTGCGATTTTTCAGGGGATGAGTTTCCTGAAAGTATGACTCGTACCCGAGCAGAGGCTTCCTTTAAGCAGGTTCAGGTGTTTGTTGAAGATTCTGCATCGGATCGGATATGGTCAGAGACTGGCGTAGGTGAATCTGACGCAGCAGAGCTGGCCAGTATTATCGCGTCAAAAAGCGAAAACATAGCGCGATATCGCATATATCTTTTTACCGATTCCACGATAAGCGGAAGAATAAAGGATTTACCTGAGGGTGAAATTGGCGGTGTGCCCGTTGAATATCATATATGGGATGTTTCTCGTCTAGCGGTCGTGTCCAACTCTGCTCTTGGTTTGGAAGAATTTGAAGTTGATTTTACAGATTTTGTGCCAAATGGCTTAGCTTGTCTTCCTGCAAGTAGTACAGATGAGTATCAGGGTTATTTGGCTGTTATACCTGGAGAGGTTCTGGCAAAGCTATATGATCGTTATGGCTCCAAGTTACTTGAAGGAAATGTTCGCTCTTACCTTACCGCCAGAGGAAAAGTTAATAAAAATATTCAGGGAACGGTTCGGGCTGAGCCAGAAAAGTTTTTTGTTTATAACAATGGCATTACGTGTACCGCAACGGATGCAGTTGTCAATAATGGTGAGCAAGGTTTTCGACTACTATCAGTGAACTACCTGCAAATAGTTAATGGAGGGCAAACAACGGCATCGTTACATACTGCGTTCCGGCTTGGTCACGCAGACCTAAGTAAAATACATGTCCAAATGAAATTGTCTGTTGTTACCGTTGAAGAAACTGAAAAGCTTGAGGAAATGATTGAAAAGATTGCTCGCTACTCAAATAGTCAGAATAAGGTGAGTGAGGCAGACTTCTTTTCAAATCACCCATATCATCAAGCAATCGAGAGGCACTCTCGACGAATTGCTGCACCTGCTGCAAATGGAGCCCAGTTTAACACGCATTGGTTCTACGAGCGTGCTCGTGGTCAGTATCAAAATGCTCAGCTCCATCTTTCCCCTGCCAAAAAGCGAGACTTCCAAAGACTTAATCCTCGTGCACAGATGTTTGTAAAAACGGACATAGCGAAATACGAGAATTCTTGGATGGGTAAGCCTCATATTGTTAGTCGTGGAGCACAGAAAAACTTTTCAGACTTTGCAACCTATGTGTCAGCTAAATGGGGTGAAGATGGGAAACAATTTAATAATGAAGGATATTTTCGTGAGGTAGTGGCAAGAGCCATTCTGTTTAGAAGCGTTGAAAAGCTTGTCAGTAGCGCGCCCTGGTATCAAACAGGGCTTCCTCGTGCACAAATAGTCACTTACACGGTCTCCAAATTTTCTTACTTGATAAATGAGTATGAAAGTGGTGCAACCCTCGATTTCAAGAAAATCTGGAATATGCAGGGACTACCTCCCGAAATTTCTACATTTATGCAGAATCTGGCGAAGGACATTTGTTCGGTGGTTATTAATCCACCTGTTCAGGGAATGCATGTAGGTGAGTGGTCAAAGAAAGAGAAATGTTGGCAGCAGGTTAAAGACCTTCCCGTAACGCTTCCGCGAAAGGTTCAGGAGGGTTTGATTTCAAGAGAGCAGTCGAAAGCTGATCAAAAAGAGTACGCCTCGCAAGGTAGTGAGAATAAGAAGATCGATGCATTAACTACTGTTGTTAGGCTTGGTGCAGAGTATTGGCACCGCTTAGCTAAATGGGCAGCTGATTACTCGCCAGTTTACGGAAAGGAAGCTGATCTAGTTCGACTTGCTTCGCGTCCTGGGTGGGTTCCAACTGATAGGCAGGCAGCTGTTCTTCTAGCTGTGCGGGACCGGCTTGAGCAGGAAGGATTTCGAGCAGGCTAAGGTGCGTAGTAGTGAAAGAAATGAGATTTGAGAACCTCAGGGTAGTTGTTGGCGAGAGCGCCCGATCCTTACCAGATTGGGCAAGTGCGGCTGTCCAATTGGGTGCGTATGCGCGCTATGCCTCCGCCTTACAGGAAGAGGGCCGCCTGATTATTTGCTGCGTAGTCCCCTCTCGGGACGTATTTACTGCATTGGTTGGGCTTGGGTCTGTGATCGCGGGCGGGCTTCTCTTCAAAAAAGGTTTTTGCTGGGAAGATTTTAAGAACCTTGAGCCGGGAACCGAGATTTACTGGAAAAAAAATGGGGAAACTTGTAACTATAGCGGCGTGGTAGAAGCCCACGAAGAGGTTCAGGGCCAAACTATGGTTCCCGTGATGATTTTGAAGCCTTCTAGAAAAAAGGGGCGGTGGTATTTTTCAGAATCGAAATTTCAGGAGTGCATCTTCAGTCAAGAGGGATTGCCTTCAGTTCAGGCATCTGAACGTTTCACAATAGCAGAATCCTTCTATGAGGCTCTTGGAGTTTCCGCGTCCTCGAAGTGGCTTATGACTGCCGGAGCAGAAGTTCGTTTTGTCACGAAGGGAGCACAGTTCAGGCGAACTCTTGAAGATTGGGCAATGACATCCGATTCGGATAGTGTAGGTTCATCTCTCGATCAGTTGCTAATCTTGAGAGACGAGGGAGATTCGTCTCTTGCAAAGGCAAGGATTACCCACCACTTAGGGACGTTTTTGAATGAATGCCCTGTGTCCATTATTGACGGACCCTTAGCTTTTCAGCGGATTTCCGATATTGACTCTGGTTCTCTGGTAGTTGTTCTTGAAAGAGGAGAGCTTGCCGAAGAACACGTTGATCTTCTCTTGCAAGCCAGTCATGAGCATTCTCAGGAAAGCGAGGAACAGTTTTCTGAGTTGGCGCTTAGCAAAATACCTTCGACCGTCGAGGTCACCGGGTATTGCTTGAAAATGGCCTAAGCCAGATATGTCAAATAACTATTTTTTCAGTGTAGATCTAAGATTTTCTAAACAACAGTCCGGTGTCATTAACGTCGTCAGACTTCATTGTGAGCCGGTCCGAAGCGTCTTGGAGGCCGTGAAGTCGGTATACAGAACAATTGATTTTGCTGATGAGTATCAAGCGCAACTTGGCAGAGTGCTCTGGAAGCTTCGATGCACTGTGTTGTTCGGTCTGGCTCCCTTTGATCATGAAGGGCTGCAACTCGAAGCCTTGGGTGACGAGATCTCCGATTTGGCATCAAGGTTGCCTGGGTCGAGAGCTGCTGTTTCCGTGCTTGTGGAGCGGCTGTCGGCACTAAGACAACAGAAGACCAATCCTAAACTTGAATGGATTATGCAGCATGACTGGTCTGAGGACAGCCCTGCTGCATTGTTCACACTGATGGCTATGAAGCAAAGCTTTGGTTCAAGCCTGATAAGATACCATTCAGGTAATGAGAACAATAAGTTAGGAACGATTGGCTCATTGGAGCAGTTGGGCAGTGGAGAATATTTCTGTTTAGTGTTGCCGGGCACACTGCAGTATCTTTCACATGGTCTTTTCGTAAAGTTGTTTCATAGAGGTGAGTTCAGACGATGCCATGTCCTCCTGTATGAGGGTGAGCCTCTCAGCTTGAAGAGAAGGTTGCAGCTTCCCAGATCCTCACTTTTCCCCAACTTGGCTGACAGCAACGATCTGGTTATTGAAAAAACAGATGCTCCCGATCAGGTTTATAGCCCCAAGGATGATAGGGGGGATCCTGGCCTTGCCCAGATATTTGGCAGATTTGGTGCCCCCACTGGGGATCAATCTGATGAATGGCCGGCTAGGTTTGTGCTCTGTGACAATGGGATGGGATTCTATCTTTCTGAAAATAAACGTGTTCGTATTTGGCGCCCGAATGAACTCGAGAAATTGGCATTTCTTTACCCAATACAGCTACAGGAAGGCGATCTGGTTATCCTGGAGGAAGGATCAAGACAGGCTGTACTAGACCATGGCAATACAGATCAGAATTTTTCACGTGGATTAGATGCAACTAGTGTTTGGAGGGAGCCACTCCGGTCTATGTTGTTGTCTAGATCATCGGAAGAAATTGCGAACTTAATGATTGCGTCGGGTCATCTAGATGAATATAGAACTGAGTCGTCAAACTCGAGAGCAGACGGCCGATTAGGTGGCGTAGATATCGTAGAAACGGAATCTGGCCTAGGTAATGTGGTTCGCAATCTTCAGACGAACATAGGGAAATGGGCTGACGGCCAAGTATATGGGCCTGGTGATGTTAATCATCTCTGGGCCCTAGTCCAAATACTAGTGGAAAGTGGCAATCTCGAGATAACGAACTCACCTGAGCACGTAGCAAGGCAATGGTTCCACGATCTTGAAAAGCTCCGAGCTGGTCGAAGGGCTGCTGGTATGAGCCTGAGTGGCCAGATTGACCGCCTTCTAGAAAAAAGTTTGGAAGCCCATTCGGGGGTAAATGACATTCGCGAGTTGTTGCTAGACAACGGAGTGCGGGTATCGATCCATCAGTTGGCTATGATTAGCGATCAGGTTAGTTCTGTCCGTGAGTCCTTGTTAAATAAACCAATATAGGGAATATATTTTTGGCTCGAATGATTCCACCTATGTACGCCGCTGGGACGCCGCATGGAGAACGGCGCGTGTTTGAACTGCTCCAGAATGACCCGGATACAAAAGACTGGATTGTTCTCCACTCCTACGGTGTCAGTTCTCATAGATCGAAACGAAATGCAGAAATAGACTTGGTTGTGCTGGTTCCCAGACAGGGAGTGCTGTGCCTGGAGGTCAAAGGCTCAAGGGTTTCGAGAAGAGAAGGCGTTTGGGATTACGGGTATAAAACTTCAACCGAAGGGCCGTTTCGGCAGGCATCCAGTGCTATGCACGCACTCAGGGACGCTATTGGTCAGAAGGACGCTCTCTGTCGCAATGTTTTGTTCTGGTCAGGCGTTATATTCACATCTCAGCCTTTTCACGAGCAGTCACCTGAATGGCACCCTTGGCAATTTGTAGATGGCGCGGACCTTTCACGAAAACCGATCTCCAAACTCCTTACAAACATGCTTGAAAAAGCACACAAACATTCATTGACGCGCAGAGGCTCGGCCTATTGGTATGACGAAAAGGCGAGTCGTCCTTCCGAAAATGTTGTCAAAAGACTTGTTCAATTGATGCGCGGTGATTTTGAAGCTGTATCGAGTTTGAAGGATGTTGTACAGCAGGCTGAACAAACCATAAAAACTCTGACAGAGGAGCAATACGCGGTTCTCGATTCTCTGGAGGACAATGATCGAATTCTGGTGAATGGGTTGGCCGGTACTGGTAAGACAGTACTCGCAATAGAGGCTGCTCGCAGGGCCAGTCGAACCGGGGCGTCTGTTCTCCTCGTTTGTTTCAATAAGCTGCTTGGAGAGTGGGTTTCCAGAGAGATTAGTGCCGTTTTACCGGGAGATAGATCCTTAATCAGGGCAATCCATATCCATGGCCTTATGCGGGAGATTGTCGGCAATCTTGGCACGGTTGTTAAGGAGTCTGACTATTGGCAGAGAGTGCTTCCCGAGCAGGCTTTACTGAAGTTGTGGGAGGATGAGAGTGCCAAAAAGTATGATGTCTTAATCGTGGATGAAGGGCAGGATATTCTTACCCCTGAGTACCTTGATGTCTTGAGCGAGCTATTAGTCGGTGGCCTTGCCGGCGGCAAGTGGCTTATTTTCGGAGACTTCAAAAATCAGGCTATCTACCTTGATAGGACCGAACGCTCTGCTGATGACCTTACAAAAGACCTAGAAGATCGTGCGCCGCATCATGCAAAACACAGTTTGTATGTGAACTGCAGGAATGCGGAGAAGATTGCAACTACGGTGACACTTTTATGCAGTCTTAACCCTGGCTATAAAAAGACAATTCAGGATGTCGAGGGTGCTGAGGTAGAGCCAGGGTTCTGGAAAGATGATGAAGAACAACGAATGATGCTTTCCAAAACCCTTAATGAGTTGAGACCCACCTTTGGAGCAAAAGGAATTATTGTTCTTTCTACGCGCAAAGATAGTGAGTCTTGTGCAGCGAAACTTGCCGAGCAAGGTAAGGTGGCGCTTTCTCCTCTTCGTAGCTCCGACGCGGCAAATGTCCGTATTCCTTACGCAACCATCCACGCCTTTAAAGGACTTGAAGCTCAGGCCGTCGTCGTCACTGATATAAATAGTCTGAGTGATGAATTAAGGGCATTGCTTTATGTCGCTATGTCCCGAGCTAGAATTAGGCTCGTTTTATTAATGCATGAGAGCTGCCGGAAAGCATACAAGGAGTTATTTATACGGAACCTGGATCAAAGCCGAGGGAGGCGTTCATGAGCCTAGAAGATCATGTTAATAACCGTGAATGGCTGATGGGAAGAATAAGAGCCGAAGTGGTCGGCCCAGACCCATCTGGTGACGCGATCATCCCAGTAGGGGTTGCTACGCTCCCCGATTGCACTTGGCCTGAATTCCGGAAACCCAGAAAGCAAGTAAATGGAGAGGAAGTGCTCTGGCAGGATTCGCCATTGAAACGATATGGTGCAGGGATTTTGTATCCGGCTGGCAGTCGTTTGACAGAAACCGAGAGTGGAACTGGGACAGAAGAAGGGGCACTTCTCGTAGATGACCCTCAGCAAGATCACGTTGTTGAGAATGCTGATGAGTCGTTTCTTTCCCGAGATATCTCTAATGCTGATGAGACTGAAGATTACGATGTGTCACTAGCCAATGCCATGAGCCCTTCTGCAATAGGGCTTAGCTTCTTGGCAGATCTGTCGAAAATGAACGATGACATTATTGTTGAACTAGTTAATGTTGGTCGCACTACCTCTGACAAAACTCTTGAAACGGCCTCTGCTACATATCGTCGTGCACCAGTCTCGGTCAGGGATGACAAGGGTAATGTCAGTGAAAGAGTAGTTTGGCTGCGAGCGCCGTTGAAGGATAGTGAGGGTGCTTTTCCGAAAGTGACAGTTTACAACTCTGAAATCAGTGAGGAAAAAATAAGACCAATTCGGAAGCCTGTACCGGGTGTTGATGGCCTTGAAGCTGTTATCGTTGTAAGGCAGTGGAAGCATTCGGACTCCACTCATCTTAATTATCGGCTATTGACAGTAACTTTCGTAAATCGCAAGAACCGTCCGGGTGGTGGCGATGATGAAAACTCAATATTTCAGGCAGGTATCCGGGTCAGCAGCAAATCGAAGAATGGGTGGATTGTTCCTTATCCTGAGTCTGGGAGTAACCACTCAGTTTCGCCACAAGATCCACTTTCAGATGAAACCATAAATAAAGTTCTCTATCGTGATCACCAAGCATATGCAATTGGACACGGCTGTGCTGCAGATTGGTCACATTCTGTAGAGGGCGCTGTGTCTGCAATCTGGAGTGATGTGCTGCCTGTATACGAAACACCCTCTACTACTGCGGAGCTCGAGTATACCGATGACGCTGGACAATTAGCTAAGCTGAGAGTCAGTATGAGAAAGCTCGCCGGTCTTGATTCTGATGATTCAGGCTTGGGGGAAGTTTCTCGTTTATTGTCGGAATATGAGCGCTGGATTCAAAAACTCAGAATAAGGGAGCTTCCAGAATTAGATAGCACTCTAGCTGAAACTGGTGAATCCTTAATTAAGCGATGTGAGTGGTGTCTGGCTCGTATTCGCGATGGAGTTTCCCTTCTTGAAAGTGAGGGGCCGATGGGGCAGCTCGCACGGAGCGCTTTTGCCCTTGCCAATCATGCGATGCTCATTGCGCAACTAAGAGGTGGCGCCAAGGTCAGAAACCCTGACTGCTCAACAGGTGCGCCCGTATGGAAGGCTTTAGCCGAATTCCCTGACCCTGCCATACCGCATGATACTAAAGGCTACTGGAGACCTTTTCAGATTGCATTTCTATTAATGTCGTTACGTGGAATCTGTGAGCCGGATCATGAAGACAGACAAGTTGTAGATCTGATCTGGTTTCCGACTGGTGGGGGTAAGACAGAGGCGTACTTGGGGGTTACGGCGTTCACTATTTTTTATAATCGGTTAGCCGGCAGAGAAACAACTGGCTGCGATGTCTTGATGAGGTATACCTTACGACTACTTACCGCCCAGCAGTTCCAGCGGGCGGCCACACTTTTCTGCGCTATGGAGCACTTGAGGCGTTCGAGAAGCCATGAGTTGGGTGATAAATCCTTCACAATTGGATTATGGGTCGGAAGTAACACTACCCCCAACTCAAGAAAAGATGCATTAGCAAAGCTTAAAAAATTGGAAAACTCCCCGAACGAAGAGAATCCGTTCGTGCTTCTCCAGTGCCCTTGGTGTGCTGCAAAGATGGGGCCTGTTGAAGCAACAAAACCTGTGCATGGTTATCGAGGACACGGAAAAGGAAGGAAGCCAAATCAGCTCGTTCTGGGATATGTTCGTGCCGGTGCGGGAAATAGTCAGACTGTCGTTTATCAGTGCCCAGATTCTGCATGTGAATTCAGTTCTGGATCAGTGTTAAGCCGAGGAAAACGACCGCTCCCTATTGCAACGATTGATGAAGACCTCATTCAGAACCCTCCACGGTTGCTGATCGGAACAGTGGACAAGTTTGCGATGCTGGCATGGAAGCCGGAACTCAGGAGTTTCTTCGGGATCGGACCAGATGGCAAGCATATATCTGCACCACCAAGCCTCATTATTCAAGATGAGCTCCACCTCATCTCAGGCCCGCTGGGAACAATGGTTGGCGCTTATGAAATGGTAATTGATCGCCTTTGTCGAGAGCATGGTATAGGTGATGTCATGCCTAAAATCATAGCGTCAACCGCAACAATCAGCCGCGCCCGAGAACAGATTAAACATCTATATGCTCGCGAAGAATCAATGCTCTTCCCTCCATCAGGTCTCAAGTCGTCTGATTCTTTTTTTGCACGCGAAGCTAAAGGGCCGGGCCGAATGTATTTGGGAGTAATGGCCCCTGCACACTTTTCATTACAGACGACTGAAGCGCGGGTATTCGCAACGTTGTTGCAAAGTGTGGCGCATATGCCGGCTAATGAAAGTAGCAAGGACCCGTGGTGGACATTGCTATGTTTTTTCAACTCTTTGCGTGAGCTCGGAAGTGCCGCGACTTTAATGGTTGCAGATGTCCGGGAATACATGCGCGTGCTTATGGATCGTCATGGGTGGGCTTATAAGACTATGCGCAATTCGATTGCATCGGAACTGACGAGCCGTATTCGAGGCGACGACATTCCGAAAGAATTAGCTAAGCTCGAGATTCCTCTCAGTGCAAAAGTAATGGACGAGCCGATGGCTCATCCGGTTGATGTATGTTTGGCGTCTAACGTCATAGAGGTTGGTGTTGACCTCCCCAGGCTTTCATTGATGTCTGTTGTCGGCCAGCCTAAATCCACGTCGCAGTATATTCAGGTCTCAAGTCGCGTTGGGCGAGGCAAAGACAAGCCAGGGCTGGTTGTCGTGTTGTATGGCCAAAGTAAACCAAGAGATCGAAGCCACTATGAGCATTTTCGGGGATATCATCAGAAATTGTATGCACAGGTTGAGCCCACAAGTGTTACGCCATTCAGCGCGCCAGCAATTGAACGTGCCATACAGGGGGTGCTTGTTTCTGTGATACGGCAATTGGGGGAACTCAACCATGAAGCTGAGTCACCTAGGCCTTACCCTCGCACGACCAATAACAACCTTGTCTCTGTGCTAGAGACCATGCTCACAGAACGAAGCGATATCGTCACTGACGGTGAGGCTACGCCGGCCGTTATTCAATTACTCCGGGAGAGACTCAGCGAGTGGAGGGCATGGGATCCAAGTGAGTATGGCGGGTTTGGGAAATTTCCGGAGAGCCCACCATTAATGTATCCGGCGGGAGCAAATCCACCAGCAGACTGGAATGGCCATAGTTGGCCAACCCTTTCGTCAATGCGCAATGTTGATGCTAGCGGTGAGGCGGATATTACGGATTGGTTTAATGAAGTGTCTTCATCGGAGGAACATCAATGAAGCCGATTAGACGATCACAGGCGATTACGCCGTTCGGCCCAGGTGCCATGGTTGATTTTCCTGGCCCGGTGACACTAATTCATGCTGGAATCGACGCTTGGCCTTTTGACGAATCAAAAGCTGAGCACCGTGAATTCAAGATCATAGACGAACCAAGATTGGCCCACCGGCTAGGCGTTGATTTCTTTGTTCTACCTCCTGACTTTCGAAGACCCCAGCGTAACTCTGGGCAGACTACTAACCTAGATTTAAAGCTACCGTTTCTGAGATTTCCAAGATGGCATGTGTGTCCAATCCCATCCTGCGGTCGAATGCATTTTGGCGAGTATCATGACAGAGATGCCCCTGTCTGTAGGGGGAGAGGTTCGCATGACCACAAACCTAGAAAGACTTTTCAAGTGCGTTTTGTCGCTGCTTGTCCAAGAGGCCACCTGACCGATTTTCCTTGGGTTGAATGGGTGTTTTCTGGTAAGCGCAATGGTTGGGAGCCGGATGGGATAAGCAAATGGCTAACTCTAAAAAGTTCTGGTAGTGCATCTTTGATGGGTATGCAGGTGTGTGCCGAACAGCTCGTAGGTGGAGAGAAAATCGAAATTGTCCAACATCGTTCGTTGGCAGGGGCTTTCGGCAGTGGCTCAACTGGTGATGAGTCGACTTCACCAACAGAATCTCCTTTATCCCGGATAGGTGTGACCTGCAATGGAGCTAACCCAGTACTGGCGACCGGGACGATGCAACGGCCAGCACCAGGGTGCGGTGAGCACCTACAGGCAATTTTGAGGAACGCCACCAATATCTATTTTCCGAACGTAGTAAGCTCAATCTATATTCCTGAGGTAGAGGACAATAGTATTGCGCCGGAAATACTCGAACTCCTCGATGATCCAGACATGAAGCGCGAGATGAGAGAGGCGGCGCGAGACAGCGATAACGGCCTGATCTCTAGAAAATCAGCTGGAAGGTTGCTTCGGAAATACCATCCGGAGTCTTCCGTTGATCCTGAGATGCTTGCGATGGCAGGAAATGAACACCTTTTGCCGGGGATTCTCCTTGAACAGCGCGATGTGATGACCACGCTGGAGCAATATTGGAAAGTAAATGGTGGCTCGATATCTGAAGAAGATGTCAAAGCTATCGTTGATGGTTTGGAGTGGGAAATTGATCCACGACGGATAATCTCCAATATTTCAGCGCATCTGGATAAAGTCTTTGGAAAGAAACCAACCACAGAGTCTATGGCTCAGCCTAGTGGAGAATCACCCGAGGAAGGATTAGAGGAGGATGCATACCGCCGAGAAGAATATCGTGTCTTTACACGGGATATTCAGGCTGGTTTTCCTAAAAGAGATCTGGATATTAGAAGCAAGTCTGTTAGTGAGTATGGGGAGCTGGCAGGGCGTGGCTTTCAGAGAATAGCGTTGCTCCATAAGCTCAGAGAAACGAGGGCCTTTGACGGATTCTCGCGGATTAACTCATCAGGTCTGTCTCGCAATGAGAGGCGCGCCCTGTTTACACAGAGCGGACTCAATTGGCTTCCAGCAATTATTGTCCGTGGTGAGGGGATCTTTGTAGAGTTTAGTCATGAACAAATAGCGGCATGGGATATGGCCCACCAAGAAGCCCTTGACCGTCGACTGAGGCCACTTCGCCAGAGCCTTGCTGCACTTGCCGCCAGGCGTAAACAGGCGGTGTTTCCAATAACACCCGGTTACCTATTGCTTCATACATTTGCTCATATTCTCATTACTGAGTTAGTACAGGAGTGCGGGTATGGGTCAGCTTCGCTCCGAGAGCGCATATATTCTGGTTCCGGCGCGGATCCTATGTCAGGAATACTAATATATACCGCTGCTGGGGATTCAGAGGGCACTATGGGGGGCTTGGTGCGCATGGGCGAACCAGACCGTTTCGGTCCAATAGTAGTCAATGCCATAAACAAGGCGCGCTGGTGTTCATCTGACCCTGTCTGTATTGAGAGTAAGGGGCAAGGCCCGGGTAATTGCAACTTGGCAGCTTGTCATTCATGTGCGTTGTTGCCGGAGACCTCCTGTGAGGAACAGAATCGCCTACTCGATCGGGCCATGCTTGTGGGAACATTGGATGATCCCGAGATGGGCTATTTTTCAGGTCTTTAAGACTAGTTGCCGCGACACACCTATGGTTAAAACAAGCAACTACAGGCATTGCCTGTAGTTGCTGTCACTGCTCAATGATAGTGTGAACTACTGTTGCGATATGGTTGGCCAGTAATGGAGGTACGGCATTACCAACCTGAACGTATTGCTCCGTTCGGTTCCCTTCAAAGAAATAATTATCAGGAAATGTCTGAATGCGGGCCGCTTCTCGAACAGTCAAACTCCTGCACTGTGCTGGATCATAGTGAATGAAATAGTGCCCGTCTTTTGAGATATGGCTGGTGACCGTGCTTGCTACGCGATCCTTTGCTTGTACTTTGAAACGGTCAGTAAAATTGCCGCTCTTCCAGTTTTTATGGTTTGGGGTGAGGCTTTCGGGGTAGTCCCGTGAGCGCGGTGATATGCCATCTTTGGCTGCGGCATAGCAACTAGCATAAAGATATCGGTGTAGATCTTCGGCCATATGGTTTCTGGCCTCGTGGTTTACGAAGCCAAGTAGGCGCTCATCCTCGTACCACCTCTGCAAATGCTCTGGTAGACGATTTTTGCTCTTTTGTTTCAGCGGAACAAATCTACCGCCTTGGTTAAGTTCCTTGGTGGTAGAATCATATGCGTGTTTTGCATCATTTTGAGCCTCAGTTGAGAAGGCTAGTTCTGTATAGACTTTGAGAAATCCCTTTTCAAAGTTGTTCTTCCATGTTTGGAAGTCATTGGGCTGGGTTCTGGATAGCCCGCTCCTTAGTGGAGGTAGATTTGCGAGGATTTCCCCGACAGTAACTTGCGCGTCCTGTCTCCAGTCAGATAGAAGCTCGCCAGTTAACTCTTTGGGTACCAGGTCTTTGCGGACTCCAAGAAGTATCACTCGGTGCCGCGCTTGAGGAATTCCGAATTCCTCCGCATGGATCACGAAATCCTTGTTCTGAAAGCTCTCTATGAGGTTTCGGTCTTCAAGCGGATGCGCGAACGGAAGAAGCATATACTCAATTGCCTCGCGATCGCTGGTGATAGCTCGGGCAGGACAAGCAAGATCCTCCCGAATCTTCTCAAAAATCGATTCACCATTAACCTTGGCCGTCAGAATCCCTTTAACATTTTCCATCACGAAAATGTCAGGCTGCACTAGATCGAGAACCTTCAGATATTCCCTGTAGAGAAAGTGGCGGTGATCCTCTTCTGCAACATACCCCTTGATGCCTTTGTTCCTGGCTCTGCCAACCAGTGAGTAGGCTTGGCAAGGCGGGCCGCCGATGACGATTTTCTTTCCTTTGTGGTCAGCAATCTGCTCTTCAATTGCCCGAAAGATCTCATCATGGTCTTCACTACCCAGCGCTTTGGGACCACCAAGCGTTTCCCGTTTTGCGGCAGCCCACTCTTCAGGAAACTTCTCCGAGAAGAATTGCTCTGCGCTGACTTTATGGCCGCTCCGAAGGTATTCATAGTATTCGGGCGGAATTCCTCGACCCAGGAACTGTCGGTAAAAAGCTCGCAATGTGAGCGTCTTGTGGGCGCTCGCTTCTTTCTCAACCGAAGCGACGATCTTGAAAGGGTGTGTTCCATCGGGAGTTTTGAATGCGGAAAAGCCCTCGCCAAGCCCACCCGGGCCAGCAAAGAGATCAATTACTTTGATAGTGTCAGTCATGCAGAGTTCGCCAAAATCAGGTAAGCGAGTAGGATACCAGGTAGCGCTCTAAATTCCAGAAGGCATTTGTCAAATGGTCGACGTTGTAGACCGACAAACCCGCTCCAGAATGATGTCGGGGATTCGCGGCAAGAATACAAAGCCGGAAATCGTGATCCGCAAGGCTCTCCATGCGGGCGGCTTCAGGTTCCGGTTGCACCGAAAGAGCTTGCCTGGCTCTCCGGATATTGTGCTGCCGAAATACCGGGCAGTGATTCTGATTAACGGCTGCTTTTGGCATGGCCATGATTGTCATTTGTTCAAGTGGCCAAAAACTCGTCCGGATTTTTGGCGGGAGAAGATAGAAGTGAATATCGCCAGAGATCTCAGGAATCAGGCTGAGCTGAAGAAACTTGGGTGGCGCCTGTGTATTCTGTGGGAATGCGAGGTTAAAGGGGTAGGAGAGGTTCGCCGTATGGAGGTCATAACCAGGATAATGGATTGGCTTTGCAGTGAATCAGATGAAGTTCATATCCCTCATTCCCGTACTCAGTCTAGTTCGACTACTGACAACAGTGGCTGACCAAATGAGAATAAACCAGTAGGACGTAATGACAGTCGCCCCCTACAATAAAAACGCCCAAAAATTCTTCACCCAATACCAGTCCCTGACCTTCGAACAGGTCCACAGCGACTGGCTCACCCAGTTAGACAAGAAAACCGGTCTCGCTCTGGATATAGGTGCCGGCAGCGGCCGTGATGCGCTGGCAATGACGGAGCGTGGCTGGGATGTGGTGGCAGTGGAGCCGGCGGCGGAGTTGCGTCGCCTGGGTGAGGCGGCAACGGCTCACCGGAGCATCCAGTGGGTGGATGATGCTCTGCCGGACCTGAGCGAGATCCGCAAGCTCAGTTACCGGTTTGATCTGGTGCTGGTGTCTGCGGTGTGGATGCACCTGCCCCCCACACACCGGGAGCGGGCGTTCTGGATTCTGACTGAGCTGCTGGCGCCGTCCGGCATGCTGGTGATCACGCTGCGCCATGGGCCGAGGGATAGTGAGCGCCAGTTCTACGAAGTCTCGAAGGCCGAGCTGGACAGCTTTGCCCGTCATCGCGCGGTTATTTCGGTGCCTTTGGCGGATTCAACTCGGGCCGATCAGTTAAACCGTCCCGATGTGTGGTGGGAAACCGCCGTCTACCTGGCTGCAGACAAACCTTCCAGTTAAAGCATAAACTGTTTCACCAACTCCCCAGCCGAAACCTCCCTGCACCCACTCGCATTCTGCCCACTCCACAACGGTGAAAAATCGCCGGAGCCCGCCGCT
>CEVF01154617.1_pt1 | contig 16461 bp, 14 predicted proteins | sample 356441 | NCBI WGS metagenome assembly CEVF01 (sample SAMEA2622765, study PRJEB7988) | marine metagenome | biome: marine biome (ENVO:00000447); feature: surface water layer (ENVO:00002042); material: "saline water (ENVO:00002010), including plankton (ENVO:xxxxxxxx)" | depth 5 m
GTGATGATGCTTAAAAGCTGGAGAAAGGTGATCAGGCCAATATTGGGGCGCTTGTAGTACTAAACCCTGAAGGAAAACGCTTCTGACGTGAATTGCAATTCCAAGACTGTGTAATGTAGAAATAGTTCCATCGTTAATGAAGTGCTGATCATAAACAGAAAGTGGAAGTTGGACTATTTGCAGACGCTCTAATGGGAGTTTCTGCAGTTCTGCAGTGTCATAAATGGATACTCCAATCCGACCGACAAGATTGCGTTCACGAAGACTTTCTAACCAAATTAAAAGATCATCACCTTGATCTGACAATAAGTCAGAAGCACTGTGTAGGAGGAAAGAGTCCAGCTTAGAAGCCTGTAAGAGGTCAAGTGACTGGTAGAAACAATCATCCCATTTGTCCTTAGGAAGTCCTGAGGGCAATTTACTAATTAGACGACGAGGAGCACCAGGAGGCCAGCAACGCCCCAATATTTCTTCTGACATACCATACGCTTGTGCTGTATCTAAGAATTGAATACCTGACGCTGATGCAGTGAGCAAAATGCGATTAACCTCTCGCTCGGGAACAAGACCAATATGATTGGTTATGCCATAGGGCTGGCCAAACTGAACTGTGCCTAAACAAAGATGGGGTAGCAAGTTTAAATAGAAAGAAGAGCCTGAAGCTTGGTTACCACACGCGTAATATCATCATTCTTCAAGCCTGGAAATAAGGGGAGGCTCAAGGCGTTTGAAGCATAAGCCTCAGCCTCAGGAAAATCACCTTCGGTAAAGCCAAGGTTGCGGTAGTAGGGCTGTAAATGAACAGGGGTGTAATGCAATTGAACCCCTATCTGAGCAGCCTGTAATTCTTCAAACACATGCAAATGAAGAGCAGAGCTTGTATCAGATAGACGGATTACCGCTAAATGATGGGAAGAGGCAACATTTTCTGGTACATGCAAAAGAGTAATAGGTAAATCAGCCAACAGTGATTGATATTGGCGAAATAAGTGCGCACGTTCAGAAATGATCTGTGAGATTCGATCCAACTGACTTAATCCAAGAGCGGCTTGAATATCACTCATTCTATAGTTGTAGCCAAGTAATTGCTGTTCATATGTCCAAGGCCCCTGCGGGGAGTTTTGAAAACGCGCTTGATCCTTAATAATGCCATGACTACGCAAGTCGACAATACGTTGAGCAAAATCTGGATTATTTGTAGTCACAAGACCTCCTTCAGCCGTGGTAATTATCTTGACAGGGTGAAAGCTGAAGACACAAATATCACTAAAACGGCAATTACCAACTGGTTGATTCTGATAGAAGCCACCAATTGCATGACTAGCGTCTTCTAGAATATGAAAACCATAACGTTTAGAAAGATAGAAAATTCTCTCCATATCACAGCTAGTGCCGCATAAATGTACAGGTACGACTATTTTTGGAAGAGTTCCGGAAAGCTCTGCATTATGTAACTTAGAAGATAAAGCATCAACACTCATCAAACCTGTTACAGGATCTATATCAACAAAGTCGACATTAGCTCCGCAATAAAGAGCACAATTAGCGGAAGCAACAAATGTAATGGGAGATGTCCACAAATAATCACCTCGCTGAAGGCCTAACGCAAGACAAGCAAGATGAAGAGCGCTCGTAGCACTATTAACTGCGACTCCATGATTTGCATTTACATGCGAAGCAACAGATTCTTCAAAAGCAGGTACTGCGGGTCCTTGGGTTAAATGAGAACTCTGAAGAACGCGTAGAACGGCCAGCTTGTCTGCTTCAGTGACAGTATGACGACCATATGGAAGGTAGGTATCCTTATTAGTCATTCTATAAAAAGAAGAAAAGAAGTGTTCTAGAAAGGAATAAAAGAAGGATCGACATGTAGTTTTATAAGAGTACGAAGCTGTTCTACATCTAAAAAATGTGAATTAGTGCCTGAGTTATAGGAAAAACCAGGAGCTACAGGATGGACAGGTAACGACAAATCATGATAACGAGCATGAACGGATCCATCACTAGGCAAAATAGCGAAGTAGGGACCGAGGTCGATAGTAGAAAAACTATCAGAGGAAGTAATCATCTCCTCGTGAATCTTTTCACCAGGTCGAACTCCAACAATTTCCTTTTTGCAGTTAGGTCCCAGTGCTTCAGCCATATCCATTATTCGATAACTTGGTATCTTGGGTACAAACAATTCTCCGCCAATTCCATGATCGAGTGTCCAAAAAACCATATCAACACTATCTTGCAAAGAGATATTAAATCGGGTCATAGATGGATCAGTTATAGGCAGAACACCTGATGACAGTTGACTTAGGAAAAAGGGGATAACAGACCCTCGAGATCCCATAACATTGCCATATCGAACAACAGAGAAAGAAATATCACGTGATCCCTTTATGTTATTTGCCGCAGTAAAAAGCTTATCCGAGCAGAGCTTGGTTGCACCGTAGAGGTTAATAGGAGCAGCAGCTTTATCAGTACTTAAGGCAACAACTCGTTTCACTGAAGTATCGAAACAGGCCTCAATAAGATTTTCAGCACCAAGAACATTAGTTTTAACAAATTCAATTGGATTATATTCAGCAGCGGGTACTTGCTTTAAAGCAGCGGCATGTACAACAGTATCAATCTGCTCAAGAGCACGACGAAGCCGATCACGATCACGAATATCACCGAGAAAAAAGCGTAATTGTGGATATTTGTCTTGAGGAAATAGCTTTTGAAGTTCCCATTGCTTCAATTCATCGCGGCTATACACAACGATACGCCGTACATCTGGGTAGTCGTGTAGAACACGTGCAATAAAAGCTTTACCGAAGCTGCCTGTACCCCCAGTAATCAAGATGCAGGAACCTGAATCAAAAAGCATGGAGGAGAAGGGAGAGGAGGGAGAGGAGGGAATAATTAGTGAAACCTGTTGACCAAAATACTAAGGATTCAGAAAGAGTGGGATGGTGTCCTTAAATGATCCCGGCGGTGCTGGAGCAGAGAAAAAGGAGATGAGGGGGATGGGAAAGGGAAAGGAACTAAGATTTTGGTAAGGAGACTAGGGGTGATAAAAGGTAAAGAGGGACATTGTAGAGGCAATATAGTTTAAACTAGAACTGTTCGCGGATCAACTTGGCCATAAGCTCAGTGAAAACAAACATATAAGGGAAGGAAAAATAATAAAATACGCGAAGAAAGAAGCCAGGGCTTCATTTGAATAAGAGAAAATTAGGTAATCAGAGAATAATTGCTAAATCTGTCCATGAGAAAACAGCTAGATCTTTCTGCAATTGCTGGGTCAGAACAATAAAAATTTACCTGAACATCAGGTGATTCTCGAAGCAAAAGGTGTAAAACAGCGAAAATGGATGAGTTGAAGTCGAATATTCTGACACTTTCAACGTCAAAACAGTTAGCATAGTTAACGTTACATAGAGAATCGGCTCTACTATAATGTTCCAAGACCTGAGAAACCCTCTCATAGGATTCATCAGAAAAGACTTTGCGATTTAAGGATTCATCTAAAGACCACCAATATGAATTAACAGATGGGTCTAGTCCAAATACTGATATAGTCTTATAACCAAGCAGGAAGCCAAGCACCAATTGTCGAACGATAGAGCTTCGGAAATTGAGCAGAGGACGAAATTGCTTTTCAACTGAAAAATAAGTTTTTAGATCGGAGGCAATACGCTTATCGGAGGTTTCAGTGACACTATAAAATGGAGGGACAATAATATTTTCATGAGTTACATAGCGTAGGTAACCATATTGATTAGGGGGAATTTGAGGATTAGGAATAATAACTTTGCACTTATCAGAGTCGCCAGCAGCATAACACCACTCATGAACGAGCATATAATATAGAACAACTCGGGTAAATTCCATATTTGAGGTAAATCTAGTCGAAAGATCATCTAATAAGAAAAAGCCTGGTTCGGTTAGATAATACGCAAGTGACAACCTAGACATTGAAATAGCACTTGTGCCGGAAATATCGCAAGAATCCGAAAGTTCTAAAATGCTATCCCAATTATCAACAATACTAGGACCGTTACCAAGGATCATAAGGCTATTGGAAGCCTTAAAAGGCAGGTATTCCTGAAGTGATGCCGCCTGATGACAACTGTCATACATTGAGGCGGTCGTAGGCTGTAGTGGTACACGCACGAAGGTTGACGCCCAATTAGAGTAATCTACAAGTAAGGGGGGTCAGAAAGCAAATTAGGGAGACTAAATATTGAAATAATTAAAAAATGAGAGTTATACGGATACAAGAGAGAGAAGTGGGCCAGAAAAGATAGGCTTAAAGTGTATAACAGTATGGAAAAAACTAAAGAAGAAGCGCAGTTGAGGACAAGACAAGGTTCTGCGGAGTTACATCGTCAACTAAAAGATGAGGGCGAGGATTACTAGACAGGAGCTCGTAGGTAAATGAATTCTCGTAGAAATCGTCAATAAAGATAGGACAACCAGGAAATAAATTACGGATTAAATTGACTTCGAACGACATAGTCTGATAAGAGTGGTCGCTGTCATGAATAAATAAATCTAAATCTGATGATTTGTTTAAAAGAGGTGGTAATGCAAGTTCAGACGGAGAAAGTATTAACTCCCAACGATTACGTAAATAATCAGGAATAATCCATCCTGGGTCTAAATCACCAAGTTCATCTAACTCTCGATCGGCATCACCAGGACCAAAAGTTCGGTCGGTGAAATAAGAATCCCAGTCGCGGCGGGGAAGATCAATAGAAATAAGCTGACCTGATTGATTATCTTCAAGAGCCTGAAGAATCCATGCGGAGGTAAGTCCATGAAAAACACCTGTTTCAATAATTAGACGGGGACGTGTTAATCGAACAAAGTAATATATGAAATTACGATAGACATTAAATTGGTAAATAGAGTCAAATGATCTTACACGGAAGATATTATTAGTAGAGATTTGGGAATTAATGGACTCAAGAAAAGGAAGATTTTGATCAAGATCGATTAGAAAATTATGTCCAAAATCCGTATCCAATACGTTGTGTAATTTAAGTATTGAGACTTGAAGGAGATTAGAGGCAAGTTGAATAGAGCTTAACTGCATAGAATTAATCAATAAGAAGAGGTCGGAAAGTTTGAGCTAAGGGAACATAAGAATCAGAATTAGAGTTATAGTAGCGTATAAGTAGTGAAATACGAAATAGTGACGTATGGTTGATACCGCTTTTATGTATAAGGGGCATAGGAAAAGCCCAAACAGTTCCTGGCGGAGAAGTTAAAGTTAATTGTTCAAATGAATCGACAAAGCCAGGCTGAAAATAAAATGATTCTGAAGTAAAAGAGTGGGATGAAGGAGAAATTGTCTGGGAAGATTTAAAAAGATGACTACCTAAGCAGCAAATAGGTGCTCCATTTTCATCAGAATATATAGTGAGTGGCAGAACAATGGTGAGACCATGCTCAGGATAATGCTCAGGAGTAGAATAGACATCATAATGCCAGTCAAGGTTATTTCTTGTGTCAGAAGGAGCATCTAATCTAACAATAGTATTTCGAAGAAAAAGAGACTCAGGTGAGCATGATAACAACTTACATGCTATGGAGGAAATTATGTTAGAGCAAGCAATTCTCTTTAAGGCAACCGATGACTGGAGAGAGTCATAAATAGCACTAAAGACATGGGGGTTATTTATACGAAGATTCAAAAGTGCATCGTGGAAAGATTGGCATTCGAATGAATTATAATCAAAAGAAGCAAAAAGCTCCGGTGAAAAATAATTAAAGGATGAAAGAATAGCCTTTTTACAGGAAATTAAATAATGATCAGGTAATACCTGAGGGTGACGGTACAAACCAGTAGATGAATAAAGACTGAGGGGAAAATCGTGACTATCAAGGTGTAAAGGGGTCATAATATTAATTAGATCTAATCAGCATCTTGTACTTTAACATCTTATCGGGGGAACAAAGAGGAGCAGTGGAAAGAGCAAGATTTAATTCAGCGTAGGAGCTTTTTTCCATACCGACTAGAGCAGTTGTAACCTCAGGAAGAGATCTGACAATATTAATAGCAGAATAATACAAATCATCAGACCGACAAATTGTATTGAGAAACTCAGACAAACTCAAACCTAATCGTCGAAATGAATTTAAGGTATCAAAAAGTTGAATCAATGAATTTTCACTCTTAGGAAAGGATACTTCAGCAGGATGAGTCTCATTTGGACTATCAGAAAGACCGTAAGAATTAAAGCACTTTGAAAGAGTTTCAAGAGAACTAAGATTACCTTCATAAGCAGATGCAGAAGACATAAGTGAAAAACCGAGTGACCTTAAATACTCAGGGATAGAATGTTTCAGTACATAAGGCATACCAACACTGATTGGTAGCTGAACGAAATGGAAACCATGATTCATGCCTCCTGCGTCAACGGCGAAAGATAACAAGCGTTCAATATCTAATCGAAAACAGCTGAGCTTATCTCTACGAAAGCCATTCCATGATGATATGCCATAACTACGTATACGCCCACTGGCACGGAAACTCTCTAAAGCAAAGAATGCTTGTCGTAACAATGAATAAGAATCAGATATATTATTGTACAAAAAAACAGTTTCGGGGTTATGCAAGTAAAAACAATCAAGTGTCGTCAGGTTCATACGAGCGAGACTTAATTGCAACTGATGCTCCAAAAACAATGGTTCTAAACAAAAGGTATTATCATAAAAACATTTATCTGAGAGGCCAGTACAGGGGATTAGCTCAGACTGTATATAGTCATTGACAGAAGAATTAGGGTAAGGGTTACAAATTAGACCAGCCTTGGAACTAATAAATAGTTTTTCACGAACATGGCTATCGTGGAGGGACAGACGTGAAATTGCCTCTCCTATATTCAGTTCGCTAATGCCATGACGATATCGTGCGGCAGTATCTATTACATTGATACCACCATTGACTGCCAAGACAATAGATTCAATCAAATCTTCTTGCTCAGGAGGAGAGATTGCCCCTTTAAATGTACCAATGCCGATAGAGGACAAATAAAGATCTAAATTGGGTTCATGCTTGTAAAATTGAAATGAACTATTCTCAGAATTTAGATGAGCAGTTAAAGAACTAGTCGCAAAACCGGTGATGGGATGCATTTAGATATTGCCGAAATATTCAAACCAACGCTTAAGACTAAAAAGCTTCCAAAGAAACATCATATGATCAGCTTTACTATCGAGATGGTCATTTAATAATGAGATAGTTTTACTGTAATCGAGGATTTTTAAATCATACCATGCTTCCCATTTGATAGTATCGGAAATTAAAGATTTTAAATCATTCCTAAACCAAATGTTGGCTGGAGAATTAAGACCGGTATGTTTTTTATTCCAAAGGACACTGGGTGGTAAAAGATCTTTCATAGCGATACGGATCAAATACTTGGTAAAACCATCACGTATCATAAATCTATTCGGCAGATTCCAGCAGAAATCGACAAGTTGATGATCAAGAAGTGCGGATCTTAGCTCAATGCCAAAAGCCTTTAAATTAGGTACTTCAGCCTTACTACTTGGTGGGGACGAAGTGAAAACTAAATCTTGGTGTAATTTACTGATTAAGTAAGAATTGGAAAAACAACTAATTGAAGGGGAGGGTGAAATTGGATAAATGGATAAGGAGCCATAGTCAAGACTTGCTCTAAACATTGATTCGTCCCAAGTACATGCATGGAAGGAACCAGGGGTATTCCAGTCAAAGCAAGAATCCCGATATCGGTACCACAACTCGATAGTCTTAGGAAACACAGGGTGACTGTGCATCTCTATCCATGCTTTCAGCTCATTATTAAGCCTGTTTGAATCGCCGGATGAGTACAGATCGGCGAAGAAATATGGAAAGTCATCGTATAACCCTGCAAGAATATGATCGCCACCGTCACCACCAAAAATAATATTATGGCCGTCATTTGAGATAGCTTGAAGCATTTTCCAATGGGAATACCATGTAGGTGAGGATATAGGTTCATCATGATATTCAAGCATTGAATCATAAGTATCCAGAAACCCATCACTGTCAACGTAGATTGGCTCCCAATTCATATTGGAAGAGGCGACAATCTCTTTGATAAGTGGAGATTCGTCATAGAATAATTCAGTAGTTGAAGAGCTACTTTCAGGAAAACAAAGTGAATAGCACTTAATAGGATTTGACGGGGGCCTAATGGAAGCGGCTAACGCGGCAACAGTAGGGGAATCGAGGCCACCAGAGAGCAAATAGGCTTCGGAATTATTAGTGTCAGATAAACGAGTAATTAAGGCATCTCGTAGTGTGGACTTAAATTGATCAATAGCCTGTTGGTCAGTTAATTCAATAGGAGATACATTCTCGCTTTGCCTGAGGCGTGTCTGTGAAATATCAGTGAGGTGATTAGTAAATGATGTGACAGACGAGGGTTCAACTGATTTAATTTGTTCAAAAAATGTCGAAGTAGTTGAATACGCATATCGATAATTACGAAAGAGATATGTGTAAACTGTAGCCCAATCAGGTGCCTGAAACGATTGATCAACTGAGAGTATCGGACGAATCTCTGAAGAGAGAAAGAGATTACGATTAGAGAGGGTAAAGTATAGTTTTTGAGACCCAAATCTGTCAGAATAAACGGAAACGATACCCTTTGTGGTATCGATCAAGATAAATGAGTATGTACCATTAAAATCAATGATACGTTCAGGTCGAGTTAGATAGCAGTTAAGAAAGTGATGCGCAATTGACTTACTAGTTGAAGAATATTTATCATCAGCCAGGCACAACGAGGTTGAATCAAAGCAACGTCCTTCACCAATAACATAGATTGAATCATGGTGAATCATTGATGCATTAGAGTCCCAAAGAAGCTCTAAAGTATGAAGTGGAGAATCTGGAGAACAGTTAATTAGCTTTGCGTGACAATAGTTATCCTTGATATTGTCAGTTACAAAAGAACCAAGGGGGGAAGAAAAAGAAGGATTTGCGCTTATAGTTGCAAAAAATGACATATGCTTACTAGAGTCTTATATATTCATCAGGATACTTCATCCCAGAACCAGTTAGCACACAACAAACACGGGTATTAGGATCCATATGCCGAAAGGCTACGCCAATGGTAGCAGCAGAAGCATTCTCTATTATTAGACCATTATGCTGTGCAATACGTTGGCCAATGGAAATGTCATTGATATCGGCCTCGTGAAGATGGCCCGAGGAGTTTGATATAGCGTCATTGATGTTCTTAAACCCTTCTACTTTACTGAAGCCACATATACTAGCAGCGAGAGGCTCATAGGTATAGACACCATTGATCTGAAGTGAGGTATTAGCAGCAGCCAAACCGAGTAGGTGTGTACCGTTATTGACACAGGCATAAATAGATGTAATTGAAGATGATTGTTGAACTATTTCCATAGCAATAGATTGATTAGCGTAGCTCTTAAGATCACACATACCGGGATTGGCATTATAGATATCACTGTTAGACATTATCTTATCGCTAATACTTACTAGTTGAAAAAGACTTGCTTCAGATTCGTGGATATTTGGCTTATACATTTGCAATAGTGTCTTTCTAAGTTCTGATGTATGACTAGAAATCCAAATATGACAAACAAGTCCAGCCTGCTGAGCAAAGTATGCGAGAGAAAGAGCGAAATTGCCTGATGAAGCACAACCAACAGAATTAAGACCTTTGGAAAGACAGTCTTCAACTACAAGCAGACTTTCGCGATCTTTATGTGATCCAGTTGGATTTATATATTCTAATTTGGCAGAAATATTTAAGGGCCTTTTGGTTTCAGGGCAAAATAAATCAATAAGAGGAGTACTACCTACTTGTAAAGATAAAGCTGAAAGCTGTTCAAAATCCATTATCTAGGAACGGAGAAGTCAAAGTGGCAAATGACATAAGGATAACAATAAAAGGGAGAGACAGTAATGATCAACTTCTGTTGAAACGAAACCCAACTGGACTATGGCATAATATAGGAATCTATGGAAAAGGCAAATACAGATGGATGAGTCTAAAAAGGAAAGGAGAAGAGATACTAACAATGTTCTTTAGCTATAGTGATCGTACAATCAAACAGGACAGAGAGGTAAGCTAATGCGCTGGTGCAGAAAATGCGTTTTACCAGACACACGACCAAACTTATTGATCGGTGAAGATGGAATATGCAATGCATGCAAAAATCATAAAATAAAGGAGGTAATAGATTGGGAAAGCAGGCTGAGCTCCCTAAAAAAACTAGTAAAAAATGTCAAGGAAAAAGACAAAGAATATGACTGCCTGATTCCAGTGAGTGGAGGAAAGGACAGTACCTGGCAAGTATTAAAATGTTTAGAACTAGGCTTAAAACCACTGACCGTTACTTGGAGAACACCAGGCAGAACGTCTATAGGTCAACAGAATTTGGATAACTTAAGAAATTTGGGAGTAGATCATATTGACTACTCAATTAATCCAAAGGTAGAAGCGAAATTTATGATTAATACACTAAAGAAATTGGGAACGACGGCAATACCCATGCATTTAGCATTATTTAATATTCCAACAAAGATAGCTTATAAGTTTGATATACCGTTGATAGTATGGGGTGAAAACTCAGCAGCAGAATATGGAAACGTTGAGGAAAGAGATATAGGCCATAGGCTTGATTCAAGTTGGATCAAACGATATGGTGTGACTCATGGGACAAAAGCAAGTGATTGGGTTTCAGGCAATCTTACAAAAAAAGAACTGACGGCATACGAAAGCATAGAAGATAAAGATCTCGATAAAGGTGGCATATTTGGTATTTTTCTGGGATATTATTTAAAGTGGGATCCTCTCGAAACAAAAAGAGTGGCAGTGGAAAATGGATTCAGGATTGCTAAACAGGCAAAAACAGGTTTATATAACTTTGCTGATATTGATGATAATTTTATATCGATTCATCATTGGATGAAATGGTACAAGTTCGGATTTACAAGGCTACACGACAATTTGTCTATTGAGATACGCAATGGAAGAATTACTCGAGATGAAGCCATAAAAATAATCAAAAACACGGGTGATACAACGCCAAGAGAGGACATAGATGAATTCTGTCAATTTACCAAAATAAGCTCAAAGGAATTTTGGGATATATGCGAAAAGTTTCGAAATGATGAAATATGGAGTAGGTATAATGATAAATGGCAAATCAAGAATTACATTATCAAAGATTGGATCTGGACATGAACATCAAAGAAAACGTTCCTCATCGGAAGTTTTGTGTTGGAAAAGATAAGAATATTGTACTTCATCACTGTGCTGATATAAAATTGAAATCTAATGAACAGGTGACTTTTATAGGTGACAACAAACATGAGTATGATGTTGTAAAAACGGAATGGGGATATTACGCTACTCCATCGGTCAATAATAGATTGCTAAAGTTTAAAATAAAAACAGCGCTAACTCAAAACTCTACTGGTCAAATTTACGTGATGCTTGTGCATGAAGACAAAATGAGTAACTTCCAGGAATATTGCATCGCTGAAAAAATTACGGTGCTAGAATGGATTAGTGAAAGATTGTAACCTTTTGATCCCTAAAGCCACGCTCGGTTGCCCTTGCTTAGAGAAAGATTTAAAGCAATCTATTGCTTACAATAAGCCGCCTGTGGGTGAAACAGATTTTGGGCTTAGGTCATGTTATTCGAGGACATATGAAACTTGCATAACATGTGGTCACTATTTTTCAAAACATACTTACGACCTAGATAAGATCTATGCAGAAAAATACTCTCAATCAACTTACGGGGGTGAAAGGAAAGAGATATTTAAAAAAATAATGAGCTTGCCAAAGTCAAAATCAGACAACTATATGCGATGCGAAGCAATAGAAAAATTTTGTACAAGTTATTGGGGCAATAGTGAAAGACGTAAATTGCTTGATATTGGTTCAGGATTAGGTGTTTTTCCAGGGAGAATGGTAGAGAAAGGGTGGGACTGCACAGCCTTAGACCCAGACCCAAGCGCAACAAAAATGATACAAGAACTAGTTGACTGTAAAGTTGTTACTCAAGACTTTTTAAGAGCTGAAAACGAAGAATTGAGTACGGAGAAATTCGACCTAATTACATTTAACAAAGTTCTAGAACATGTATCAGAGCCAAAAAATATGTTAACGCGGGCAAGCAAGTTGCTGATGCCAGGTGGAATAATCTATTTCGAAGTTCCAGATGGTGAAGCAGCGATAGTAGAAGGTCCTGAAAGAGAAGAGTTTTATATTGAACATCTTCATGTATTTACTACAATTTCTTCTGGACTACTTGCCAAAGCGGCAGGACTTAAAACAGTAAATATAAATAGTATTAAAGAGAACAGTGGAAAATATACTATAAGAATTTTCTGCAGCGCATAAAAGTCTATAAACAAAGGATGTGAATTCATGAGTTTGAATTTCCACGAATAAGAGAGCATTATTTTGACGCTTTGGTGAATACGATGCTATAGTAAAAAAAACGACGTGTCGATGACAGCCAGTACATCTGTTGATAAAATTTTAGCTGACACGAAGGGTGCGCGCGATGAGTTTTTGTCAAAAGGGTATTTACATATAAAATCAGTATTTAGCGAGGAAATGTGCAATGAGGCAATTAATAGCATAGAAAAGTTCGAAGGAAACTTAGAAAAGAGTAATACAATTGATTTCGTAACAGAGACTATTAATGGTAAATGTTATACTAAATACTTTCAGGGTGCATACAAATTAGGTCAGCCATTAAGAAAGTTTTACTCTTGGAAACTACTGCAAATTGGAAGTATTCTTCTTGGAGAACAAGATGTATATTTTGCAGATCTAGAAGCACATATAAGAAACCCCGGTGGTGGAGAAATACCAAGGCACCAGGATAACTTTTATTTTAATCTGTCAAATTCACAAGGAATGACATGTTACGTGGCATTGAGCTCACAAGATGTCAATACTGGAGGATTAAATTACTTAGAAAATAGTCACTCACGTGTAATACCTCACAAACAATCACTATGTCCAGGATTTTCATCAGAATTAAGCAATAATGAGAAACAGGAATATAATAGCAATAGTATAGTTCGAAGTCCTATATTCGGTATAGGCGATGTTTCTATCCATCATCCGAATAATATTCATTTTTCCAATCCTGTAGATCCTGATTCCCCAAGAAAATTTGCTCTTTCCGTTCGGATTTTTGGGCAAGATGAAACCATAGATGCTGAAGGAATAGCGCGTTACCAACGACTTCTAGCTAAAAATCGCGCTCCTTATGCATAGAACACTAGTTGTTATTGGAAGCAGTAGCTACGTATTGAGGAAGTTTAAGCCAACATCAAAATACGATCGTATAATTATTGGTGACAGAGTTAAACCAGAGAAAACTGAATATCATTATGATGAATTCATCGAGTATGATTTAAATAATGTAGATGCCACGCAAAGCATAACAAATGCTGTAAAGGGTAGTAATGATATTTGTGTATTATTCTCCTCTTTTGGTAGAGTAAGAATGGACGTAAGAAGCGATATTGATGACATTTTGCTCTCTATGAAAATGAATTGCGTTCAGCCTTTAAACCTTTTTGGACAATTAACGCTTAAATACCCATGTGAAAGCATTACAGGAGTCTTTTTATCCTCGATGTACGCGTCGGTGGCACCAAAACCTTCAAATTACACCGGCACAAGTCCTATTAATCCACTCTATTACGGAGTTGCAAAAGCAGGGGTAGAGCAGGGTATCAAATGGTTGAGCAGTCAGAATAAGAAACACAGGTTTAACGCAATAGCAGTTGGTCCAATACCCACGACAAGCGTATGTGAAAATGACCCAAGGCTTATTAGTAAATTAAAGGAAAGTATGCCAAGTAAAGAACTTGTCAGCAAAAGAGAACTTTCAAAAACAATTAATTGGCTGTTAGATTCATCTATGAATGGTTTAAGGGGAGCAACAATACCACTCGATGGAGGATATACAATATGGTGAACTGTGCATGGCTTATTTTTATTAGATCATCCTCAAGAAGGCTTCCAGGAAAATGCTATAAGAAAATTGATGAAAAAACAATACTGGAGCATATATGCAGAAATATGGTCAATAATAATATTTGCTTGAGTGATATTTATCTGTGTACAAGCGATAGGCAGGAAGATGAGAAATTAGAGAACTTGGGAAGATCAATTGGAATAAATGTTATCAAAGGGGATCTAGAGAGACCGGTATTTAGGTATTTTCAAAATAGAGAAGTACTCGAGAAATATAAATATGTATCCCGGGTAAATGGAGACAGTCCTTTCTATGAATCAAGAATACCATTACAAGCATTAAAAAGCTGTGCAGTCAACAATATAAGCCCAGATATCATTTCTAATATTCTATATAGAAGTTTTCCAAGTGGAATGTCGATTGAAATTTATTCAAAAAAATATTTAGATGATACCCTTGATAAATTCAAAGAATTACAGGAGATAGAGCATATGTCGGAGATTGTTATTCATGCTTCAATGCATAAAGATTATGTCCTAGAGATAGTCCCGAAGGAACCAATTCCACAGAAATACATGAAGAAGATGACTGTTGATACACAAGAAGACTTACTTTACCTTAGGGATTTATATGCCAAGAGAAATAATTCATTGATTCTTAAGTATTTTTCCGAAATAGAAACAAGCTTAGAGTTGCCAGGACTGAAAACTGAAACCATACCATTAGATAAGTAGGAATAGAATACATAACGAAGGAAGATATAATGGCAGAATAACTAAAGACTATATACCTTTGCTATGTTAGGATGCTACTGTTGAGATATCCCTTATGTGTGGCATATTCTGTGTTTTTGGCTTAAATGGAAAAACACTTCCAGAAAATTTAGATGATGTAACAACAGAAGCTAAGTCAATAATGCACAGTAGAGGTCCAGATCATTTTGGCGAATATATTTCAAAATCAAGAAGGGCTGCTATATTTCACTCTAGGCTTTCAATAAGGGGACTAGATAGTAAATATAATCAACCATATAAATGTACCGATGGATCACTTCTCGCATATAATGGCGAAATATACTCAATTGATGACGCTAATGATTGGGGGCCAGGAGTCTCGGATACTGAAGCATTAGCAGCACACTTAGTTAACAATAAGAAGGATATGAGTATGGTGGATGGCATGTATGCATATGTAAGATACAGACCTGATAAGAATATCGTGTGGGTTGGTAGAGATCTTTTTGGTGAAAAAACCTTGTACACCCTTATACATGGCGACTATTTATTCATATTCTCAGAAGTCAAATACCTGAAGATTGCAGAATTAGTCTCCAATTACAAACGAAGAGTATCAGTTGACTTTCTAAGTCGCTTTATAGCGTATGGATATCGACAACTTGTTACAGAAGAAGGCATTGCTACGTGGAAGGGTGTGAATGAAATAAAACCTGCGTCTGAAGTGGAAATTTCCATAGATTCTGGTATTACAAAAGTAACAGCAACAGACTCTATATACAAATTGTATCTAAAAAACGGAGAGTTAAAGTTAAGAGAAAAAAAGGAAAATCTAGACAAGATTATTACAAAGACTGTGTCTTACAGATCTGCGGCAGATGTTGAGACAGGTGTTTCTCTATCGGGGGGGATTGATTCCAATCTAGTAGCCAGCATAATGAATACCTGCAGCACTCCTCCGACACATGCATTCACTATTTGCTCAAATGATGTTAGATATAGCGAGTATGAAATAGCAAGAGAAGGTGCACATGTGAACAAACTAAAGCATACTCCAGTACAAATAGGAGATTTAGATGAATGTCCAATTGAGACATTCATCAATTTGACGAGCATTAGGCAATGTCCATTCCTAACGATGTCTTCCTTTGTATCCTGCTACATAGCGAGAGAAGCATATAGAAACGATATAAAGGTAATATTTAGTGGTCTAGGTGGTGATGAATTCTTCTCAGGCTACTATGACTATTTCTTTTATAGAATGCTTTCATATGATTACTCAGAAAACGAAAGTAATGCATTTGAAAAATACGTTCTACCAAATATCAGGAATCCTGTAATGAAGAATGGAAGTTCAAGCGTTAATTTAGTATCTATGCTTAAACACCACTATCCCAACCTATGCACAAGACTAGAACTATTTCATGAAGAAACAAACATTCCAGGCATAACTGAACCATTAGTGCCAAATTGTAGTCGACTCCGATCGCGTATGTTTGCTGATATAACACATGATGTTATACCTATCATATTACATGAAGATGATATTAACTTTATGACCTACTCGGTTGAAAATAGGTCACCATTGCTTAGCAAGCAAAATTTATTGCTCTCGTTATCGCTTCGAGACAGTGAGCTTATGGAAGATGGTTATCAAAAAACAGTCTTGAGAGAAATGTTGAAAGTTATCTCTCCTACAATGTCCAAGGTTTATAAAAATAGACGCAAGCAGGGCTACAAC
>CEVF01054684.1_pt1 | contig 16431 bp, 18 predicted proteins | sample 356441 | NCBI WGS metagenome assembly CEVF01 (sample SAMEA2622765, study PRJEB7988) | marine metagenome | biome: marine biome (ENVO:00000447); feature: surface water layer (ENVO:00002042); material: "saline water (ENVO:00002010), including plankton (ENVO:xxxxxxxx)" | depth 5 m
AAAACAGGTTGTAAAACAAATTGTACAAAAGGATTTGTTCCCATAAAATGAGAAACTCGGTTAAACAGGTCAGCGCTAAAAACTGATAATAAATTTATAGTTAGATGTTGTAGTAGAAAAACCATGAGAAAAAAACCAGACAGCGCCATTAGAATTTTCCTGCCAATCGTTAAATAAAAATAAAACTTTATCATTTGTGTGCAAAAATACAAAATAACACACATTAAAAATAAAAAATTTTAATTTTTTAACACTATTTGAAATTAATCTAAATAATATGATTAATTTGAGTTTTGTTAACTTTTAGCAATTCTACTAGAAAAATACATTTATATTTTACACAAAAATAATAATATTAAATAGAAAAATTTAGACTTAAATTGTCTCTTAAAATATGTGTTTTTTTATAAAAACAACATTAGATTAATAAAAATTGACGTTTATTATAACTCATTTTTTTGAAGATATATAAATTTTAACTTAATAAAAATGAATAGTAATTATTAAATATTATATAAATTTTTATAACACATTATATTATGTTTTTCAATATATTTATAACACATATTTATTTTTTATAACACATTTTTCTTTTCTTAAAAATCATACTCGTTTCTTTTTTTAAAAAATTTAGTAGATGTTTTTTCTTGTTTAAATAACAGTATAATAACACAAGTATAATGTATTGTTAAAATCATTATATATATTTTTTTCAATGTTTTTTTTATTTTTATTTTTGATAATAATAATACTTCAAATGAAATATCAATTAATAAACAAAAATCTATTTATAAAAAACAGACAAGCTTTAGTTGCTAAACTAAAAACAAACTCAACCGCCATTTTTAATTCTAATGACGTTATGCCTAGCAATTCTGATGGGACAATGCCATTTATCCAAAACAGTGATCTCTTTTGGCTAAGTGGAATTGATCAAGAAGAGAGTATTTTAATAATTCATTTTAATAAAAGCAAAAACTTGTTTGAGGAACTTCTGTTCTTGAAAGAAACAAATGAACATATTGCAATATGGGAGGGAGAAAAGCTTTCGAAAAAAAATGCTTATATTGTTTCTGGGATTAAAAGAGTTTATTGGTTGAGTGAATTTGAAAATGTTTTTGAGAAGCTTATAAAAAATTCGAAAAATATATATCTTAACAAAAACATGCATCTAAGGGCAACAACATTAGTTCAAAGTAGAGATGATAGGTTTAGAATTTTAATTGAAAATCAATTTCCAAATAAAACTGTTCTTGAATTAGCGCCAATTATGCAAGGACTGAGATCAATAAAATCAGAAATTGAAGTTGATTTAATTAAACGTGCTTGCAATATAACAGAAAAAGGTTTTAGAAGAATTCTTCCATTTATTAAGCCCGGTATAATGGAATATGAAATCGAAGCAGAGCTAATACATGAATTTATTTCAAATAGATCTTCTAGATTCGCATACCAGCCTATTATTGGATCTGGAAGAAATTCCTGTGTTTTACACTACATTGAAAATAATAAAAAATGTAAAGATGGGGATATTCTCTTAATGGATTTTGGTGCAGAATATGCTAATTACGCTTCGGACCTTACTCGAACAGTACCTGTAAACGGTATTTTTACTAAAAGACAAAAAGAAATATATCGCTCGGTTTTACACGTGATGAAAGAAGCAACTAAAATGTTGAGGTCAGGTGTTTTAATTGGTGACTATCACACAGAAGTTGGTAAAATTATGGAGAGTGAATTGATCAAACTAAAACTACTTGACCATAACGATATAAAGAAACAGGACCCTAAAAAACCTCTTTATAAAAAGTATTTTATGCATGGCACATCACATTTTTTAGGTCTTGATGTTCATGATGTTGGTGATTTTAAAAAACCTATCAAAGCTGGAATGGTATTTACTTGTGAACCTGGAATATATGTTTTAGAAGAAGAAATTGGAATTCGTCTGGAAAATGACATTCTAGTAACAGAAAATGAGCCTGAGGATTTAATGAAAAATATTCCAATTGAAATTGATGAAATAGAAAGTTTAATGAACGACTAAACTATGTGTTTTGATTTTTTACTATTGAGTCCCAACCCTTTGCATCTACTGGGTGTGAAGAGCCGTCATTTGTTATAAGGTTAACACCTTCTGACTCATCTGTTACATATCCAATTACAGTAAAATCTGGATCTTTTTCAATTTTTTTATAATCATCTTGTTTAATAGTAAACAAGATTTCATAATCTTCGCCTCCATTTAAAGCACAATATATAGGATTGAGGTTTAGATCATTGGAAAAGTTCATTACTGTATGGTCAATTGGTATTTTCTCTTCATACACGTTTATTCCAACTTTAGAGGATTTAGCAATATGAATAAGTTCTGATGATAATCCATCAGAAACATCAATCATTGAGTTTGGGAGAATTTTTAACTCCTCTAGTATTTTAATGTATCGTTCTGCAGCTTCAGGTTTTAATTGTCTTTGCAAAATATAATCATGCCCACTTAAATCAGGTTGCACTTTGGGGTTTTCTAGAAAAATATTTTTCTCTCTTTTTAACACTTGTAAACCTAAAAATGCGGCTCCTAAGTCTCCTGAAGCTACAACAAGATCATTTTTTTTAGCTCCTGATCGGTAAACTATTTTGTTTTTTTCTACTTTTCCTATTGCGGTTACACTAATCATTAGGCCACTGGTAGAAGAAGTAGTATCACCCCCAATAAAATCTAAATTATATTTTTCGCAGGCAAGCTTAATGCCAGAATACAACTCATCAAGAGCCTCAACCGTAAACCTATTGCTTATTGCGATACCAACAACAATATGTTCGGCTTTAGCATTCATAGAATTTATATCTGATACGCTCACAACTACAGATTTATAACCTAAGTGTTTTAATGGGGTGTACGCTAGATCAAAATGAACACCCTCAACTAACAAGTCCTTGCTGATTAATTGAAAATTTTTTTTGTCTAAATCAATAACCGCCGCATCATCACCAATGCCTTTAACTGTACTTCTATTATTTGTTTTTACATCTTTTGTTAAATGTTTAATCAAACCAAATTCTCCAATATCAGAAATTGGTGTTCTTGCTTCTACTTTTTTATCAAAAAATTGCATGTTTCAAATATAGATAATATATTGCTATAATTTATTAATTTTGCAAATCGTTATTTAAGAAACATTTACAGCATGATAAATATTACAGATTCTGCAAAACAAAGATTATTGACTCTTCTAAAAAATGAGGAAACAAGCAAATCATATGTTCGTGTTGGTGTTGAAAGCGGAGGTTGTTCAGGATTAAGTTACAAACTAAGTTTTGATGATGTAAAAAATGAAGACGATGAGTTGATAGAAGATAATGGAATAAAACTTGTAATAAATAAAAAAAGTGTCCTTTATTTAGTTGGAACCTCATTAGAGTTTTCTGACGGATTAAATGGTAAGGGCTTTGTTTTCAACAATCCAAACGCAAGTAGAACTTGTGGTTGTGGTGAAAGCTTCTCTCTTTAAATCAAGTAAGTATGAAAAACAACAAGCAAACTGAAGAAGAATTATTAAATGAGGTAACCTCGAAAGAGTATAAGTATGGTTTTACTACTGACATTGAAGCAGATACTATTGAAAAAGGATTGTCAGAGGAAGTTATTCGAACTATATCTGCAAAAAAAAATGAACCAGATTGGATGTTAGAATATCGATTAAACGCCTTTAAAGTCTGGCTAGAGATGGACGAACCTGATTGGGCCAATATTTCTTATGAAAAACCTAATTACCAAGATATAATTTATTATTCTGCACCAAAACAAAAACCAGTGCTAGATAGTCTTGATGATCTTGACCCTGAAATGAAAAAGACATTTGATAAGTTAGGAATATCAGTTGACGAACAAAAAAGACTTGCTAATGTTGCTGTTGACATAGTAATGGATTCTGTTTCTGTTGCTACTTCTTTTAAAGAAACACTTTCTGAAAAAGGTATTATTTTTTGTTCAATTTCAGATGCTATAAAAGAACACCCCGAACTTGTTAAAAAATATCTTGGAACTGTTGTTCCTGTACGAGATAATTTCTTTTCTGCTCTTAATTCAGCCGTTTTTTCAGATGGGTCTTTTTGTTATATTCCAAAAGGGATCAAGTGTCCAATGGAGCTGTCTACGTATTTTAGAATTAATGAAGCTGGTACAGGTCAATTTGAAAGAACACTTCTTATTGCTGACGAGGGAGCTCAAGTAAGTTATCTTGAGGGTTGTACGGCTCCTATGCGAGATGAAAATCAATTGCATGCTGCAGTTGTAGAATTAATTGCTTTAGATAATGCCGATATAAAATATTCAACTGTACAAAACTGGTACCCTGGAGATAAAAATGGAAACGGAGGTGTTTTTAATTTTGTAACTAAACGTGGTATATGTCATAAAAATTCTAAAATATCTTGGACTCAGGTTGAAACAGGATCTGCGGTGACATGGAAATATCCTTCCTGTATATTAAAAGGAGATAATTCCATAGGAGAGTTTTTTTCGGTTGCCGTAACCAACAACAAACAACAAGCAGACACTGGTACCAAAATGATTCATCTTGGAAAAAACACAAAAAGCACAATAATTGCCAAAGGAATATCAGCTGGTTTTTCAGATGGCAATTATAGAGGGTTAGTAAAAATAGCTAAGGGAGCTTCAAACTCAAGAAATTTTTCACAATGTGATTCACTGTTAATGGGAGACAAATGTGGATCACATACATTTCCGTATATTGAAGTAAAAAATAACTCGTCAAAAGTTGAACACGAGGCAACAACATCAAAAATAGGTGAAGATCAAATTTTTTATTGTAATCAAAGAGGAATTGGTACAGAAGAAGCTATTGCCCTTATTGTAAATGGTTATTGTAAAGATGTTTTGAATCAGCTTCCTATGGAGTTCGCGGTAGAAGCACAAAAACTATTAGAAATTAGCCTTGAGGGGTCAGTAGGATAAAAATTATATTAAATGTTAAAAATAAAAAACTTAAAAGCCGAGATTGATGGTATAAAAATATTAAAAGGAATAAATCTAACTGTTAATGCTGGAGAAATACACGCCATAATGGGTCCAAACGGATCTGGTAAAAGTACTCTTTCATCAGTAATAGCAGGCAAAGAAGAGTATGAAGTTACCGGTGGTAGTATTACTTTTAAAAATGAAGATTTACTAGATCTAGCACCGGAAGAAAGAGCTAATGAAGGTATATTTCTTTCATTTCAATATCCTGTTGAAATTCCTGGAATATCAGTATCTAATTTCATTAAAACATCCTTAAACGAACAAAGAAAATTTAAAAATTTAGAACCTATTGCTACTTCAGAGCTTTTACGCCTAATGCGCGAAAAAATGAAATTATTAAATATTAAGCAAGGCTATCTTTCTAGAAATATGAATGAAGGTTTTTCTGGAGGAGAAAAAAAACGAAACGAGATTTTTCAGATGGCAATGCTTAATCCAAAATTGTCTATTTTAGATGAGACCGATTCTGGTTTAGATATTGATGCTTTACGAATTGTAGCTAATGGAGTAAACAATCTTAAAAATAATGAAAATGCTACAATTGTCATCACTCACTATCAAAGACTGCTTGATTATATTGTACCTGATTATGTTCATATTTTACACGATGGTAAAATAATTAAATCTGGTGACAAAAATTTAGCATTGGAATTGGAAGAAAGAGGTTATGAGTGGGTAACAAAAGAAAAAAGTCTGTGAGTTTAGTTAATAATTTAGAAAGTTATGTAGAAAAAAACAACATATCTGCTGAGAAAAAGAAGTTGTTTTCTTCTTTCATGGACCAAGGTTTTCCTACAGTTAAAGATGAGGAGTGGAAATATACACCCCTTAAAAAAATAATTAGTTTGGATTATAATATTAACACCCAAACTGATCAAAAATTAGACGCCACATTAATTAAAAATAATAGCCTCGGTCTTAAGCACAAGATTGTGTTTTGCAATGGAAATTTATTAGAGGTCCCGAATATATCTGGATTAACTGTTTCTGACTTTTCTAATTTTGACTGTAGAAATAATGATGCTAATACATTGCTAAACAAAGCTTTAGCTAAAAATGGTTATACTATTAAAGTTGAATCAAATATTACAGTTGAAGAACCTATAGAAATTTTATTTTTTAATACTTTAGAAAACAGCTTTTCTCAGTACAGAAGTATAATCAATGTGATGAAAAATTCAAGTATTAAGTTTGTAGAAAAAATATATGATCTGAGCAATAGTAATTCTTTAGTAAATAATTTCACGAAAATATTATGTGAAGAAAACTCCAATGTAGAATTTAATAAAATCCAAAATAACACTTCTAGTTCCAAGCTTATTGACTGCATGAACATTTTTCAAGAAAGTAACTCTACTACACTTGTAAACACTTTTATTTTTGGGGGAGACTTTGTGCGCAACAATTTAAATTTCGAGCAAAATGGAAAAAATTGTGAAAGTAATATGAACGGTATTTCTTTAATCGATAGAGATCAGTTGGCTGATAATCACACTTTCGTAGATCATAAAAATCCACATTGTCGAAGCAATGAAATGTATAAAGGTATTTATCTAGATAAATCTAAAGGTGTGTTCAATGGCAAAATCATGGTCAGAAAAGACGCTCAGAAAATTGATGCTTTTCAATCTAATAATAATCTCTTGCTTAGTGATTTATCCTCAATTGATAGTAAGCCACAATTAGAAATTTATGCTGATGACGTTAAATGTAGTCATGGCTGTACAATAGGTCAGCTAGATCAAGAGGCTCTTTTTTACATGAGAAGTAGAGGTATTGGTATTGAAGAAGCAAAAGCTGTGTTGACATACGCATTTACATCTGAAGTTATAGATAAGGTTTCAATATCAGTGCTGCAAAGATTAATACGAGAGGTATTGGCTAAAAAATTAAATGTTGATTTAGATTTTAATTTAGTATGATTAATATTAATGCTATTAGAGAAAAATTCCCAATTCTCAAACAGAAAATTGATGGAAATGAGTTAATTTACTTTGACAATGGAGCAACCACGCACAAGCCACAAGTAGTGATTGATGCTATATCAAACTATTATTTAACTCAAAATTCAAATGTTCATAGAGGTGTTCATCGCTTAAGTCAAATTGCTACAGACCATTTTGAAGAATCTAGAGTTGAAGTAAAAAAATTTATTAATTCTAGTAAAGAATGTGAAATAATTTTCACAAAAGGAACAACTGATTCTATCAATCTTGTTGCTAATGGCTATACTTCGCTACTGAAAGAAGGCGATGAAATTATCATTTCAGAACTAGAACATCACTCTAATATTGTTCCTTGGCAAATGTGTTGTCAAAAAAGTGGAGCTAAGTTAAAGATTATAAAAATTACTAACAAAGGTGAATTAGATTTAGCTCATTTTGAAAATATTCTATCAAAAAAAACTAAGTTAGTTTCAGTTTCTCATGTGTCAAATACTCTTGGAACAATAAATCCTATTTCTGAAATAATTAAATACTCTAGAAAGGTTGGAGCAAAAATTATGATTGATGGAGCGCAGGCTGCGTCACACATTCCGCTAGATATGCAAAAAATTGATGCTGACTTTTATTGCTTTTCTGCACATAAAATTTATGGTCCAACTGGCGTTGGTATTTTATATGGAAAAGAAGAGGCTTTAAATGAACTCCCGCCTTATCAGGGAGGTGGCGAAATGATAAAGGAAGTCTACTTGAACAAAAGTATTTATGCAGACATTCCACATAAATTTGAAGCGGGAACTCCAAATATTGCAGGTGTTATTGCAACAAAATATGCGGTTGAATTCATAAAAAACATTGGTTTGAAGAGTATCCATGAATACGAAAACACACTTCTGGAACATGCCACAAAAAAAATGCAGACAATTCCTGGTATGCAAATTTATGGAACGTCCAAAAATAAAACTGGTATTATTTCATTTAATATAAAACACATACATCCATATGATATTGGTGTTATTATTGACAAAATGGGAATTGCAATAAGAACAGGTAATCACTGTACACAACCAATTATGGATAAATACAAAATTCCAGGCACAGCAAGAATATCATTCGGTGTTTACAATACTAAAGAAGAAATAAACAGATGTGTTGATGCAATAAACAGAGCTGTAAATATGTTGTCATAAGGTTTTATGAATTCAATTAAAAATATAGAAAAAAATATTGTTGAAGAATTTGAAATGTTTGATAATTGGACTCAAAAATATGAATACTTAATTGATATTTCAAAAGAGCTTCCAAAAATGGAAAGTAATTACAAAACGGACGAAAACATAATTAAAGGGTGTCAAAGTAAAGTTTGGCTACATGCTGACTGTGATGATAAGAAAATACTCTATATTGCTGATAGTGATGCAATCATGACAAAAGGAATAATTGCATTGCTAATAAGGTTGTTTTCAAATCAAAAATATGATGATATACTAAATTGTGATTTAGATTTTATTGAAAGGATTGGGTTAAAAGATCAGTTGTCTCAAACTCGTGCCAACGGATTGCTAGCTATGATTAAAAAGATGAAACTTTATGCACTAACCTTTAAACATAAATACGAACATGAGCAAAAAAAGTGATAAAGAATTAGAAAACTCAATAATTGCAACTTTGTCTGAAATATATGATCCAGAAATACCGGTTGATATCTACGCGCTTGGATTAATATATGATATAAAAATATCAAAAAAAGATGTTATAATAATCATGACATTAACATCTCCCAATTGCCCAGTAGCCGAAAGTCTTCCTGAGGAGATTAGGTCAAAGGTTCAAAAAATCACAAAAGATCATGTTATTGAGGTTAAAATTGTTTTTGAACCTACTTGGAACAAAGATATGATGAGTGAAGAGGCAAAGTTGGAATTAGGTATGCTATAAAAAATTATTAATGACTGAAATTATAAATAAAGTAGCTAGAAAAGGTATTATAAATATATCACTTCAAGATTATGTGCCAAAAGATGATATTATTAACTTTAATCTAAAACAATTTTTACATAATGAAGAAATTTTAGTTGAGAAAGAATTTAGAACTAAAGTGAAGGAATATAATTTTAAATCGCTTGAAAATAAAGTTGTTGGCCTGTTTTGTGACGAAAATATCATCCTGCCTATGTGGGCATTTATGCTAATTAGCTGTAATTTGAAAAAACATAATATTAAATTTATATACGGTGATAAAAAAACTGTTTTTAATACTCTTTGGCTTAAAAATATTAAAAATTTAGACTCCTCAGCATTTATAAATAAACGTGTAATAGTAAATGGTTGTGGAAATATAAAAGCAAGCGAAGAAATTTATATGGCAATAACAGATAAATTATTTGATGTTGCTAAAAGTATAATGTTTGGTGAAGCTTGCTCTTCAGTACCAATTTACAAAAATAAAAAATGAACGAAAGAATTATTACAATTAACAAAAATTTAGAGCCTTTTAAAGCAGATATTGTTAATCACAATCTGTATAATAGGCTCAAAAACACTAACGACATTGCAGTATTGATGGAAAACCACGTGTATGCTGTTTGGGATTTTATGTCATTATTAAAATCGCTTCAATCAATACTTACATGTACAACATCTCCTTGGAAGCCTATAGGAGACCCTCAAATCAGACAACTTATTAATAGTATTGTATTAGAGGAAGAAAGCGATGTTGATGAACAAGGTATCCCTTCATCACACTTTGAAATGTACTTAGATGCAATGGATCAGTGTGGCGCAAACACTACACCAGTTAAAAAATTTGTTGAGGATGTTAGCAATAATTATATTCCATTAGTTAATAAGGGTGTGGATGAATTTTTGAAGACAACTTTTAATATAATCAACAGTAATGCTCCGCACAAAATTGCATCTGCATTTACTTTTGGTAGAGAAGATCTTATTCCAGATATGTTTACTGCAATAGTAAAAGAATATAATACTGATAATAAACTTGATAAGTTTGTTTATTATCTAGAAAGACATATAGAATTAGATGGAGGGGAGCATGGACCTTTAGCGCTTCAGTTGATTTCAGACTTGTGTGGGGATGATGATCAAAAGTGGAATGAAGTAGAAAGCACTGCTGTTAAATCACTTATTGCGAGAAAAAAACTATGGGATAGTATATTATCCCAGTTGTCTTAAAAACTTATCCACTTGCTTGTCTGATTTTAATATTATTACATTTTTTTTGTTTGATAATTTATTGATCTTGATATAAGTTAATTTTCTGTTTTTTTTATTAAATGTAAGAACATAATACAAAAATTTAAAGTCAATACTTTCAAAGCATCCTGGCGCCATATCTGATCTTTTTTTTCCATAGTCGCTAATGATTCTTTTTAAAACTCGGAAAAAACATTTTAATGAAGAGTAGTCTAAATAAATTATAGTGTCAGATTTTGAAAACCTAACATCAAATGACTCTGCATAATTACCATCCATAATCCATGATTTTTGTTCCAATAAATTTAAAAGAGTTTTGTTCCATTCACTTTGTTTGGGTTCTTTCCAATTTGGTTTATGGTAATATTTATCTAGGTGAATTAGTGGTAATGACAACTTGGATTTTATTCTTTTTGATAAAGTGGACTTTCCAGAACCCGGACATCCTATTACAAGAATTTTTTTAAAATTATTTCTCTTCACTGTGTGTTTTAGTAGAACTTGATAACATAATTTTCATTTCTTTTAGTTCAGATTTAGTGATGTGCCTATACTTGCCTCTGCTTACATCTAATTTAATATTCATTATTCTTACTCTTTTTAAATGTTTTACGCTATAGCCAAAGTACTCACACATCCTTCTTATCTGCCTATTCAACCCTTGAGTTAAGACAATATTGAATGTTTTTTTTCCAGTTTGCTTAAGTACGCATTTTTTTGTTACTGTATCTAATATTGGTACGCCATTTTGCATTTCATGTATAAACCTTTTTGTAATAGGTTTATCTACTGTAACATCATATTCTTTTTGATGATTGTTTTTTGATCTTAATATTTTGTTAACAATATCCCCATCGTTAGTTAAAAAAATTAATCCTTCTGAATTTTTATCTAAGCGCCCAACGGGAAAAATTCTATGTGGAAAATTGATGTAATCAATTATGTTATTTTTTTCTCTTTTTTTATCAGTTGTACAAACAATCCCCAATGGTTTGTTAAAGGCAATATAAATTTTATACTTAATTAATGGTGTTATTTTTTTGTTGTCAACTAGGACCTCGTCATACATAGAGACCTTATCGCCTAAAATGGCTTTTTTGCCGTTTAAATAAACTTTTCCAGATGAGATAAGCTTATCGGCTTCTCTTCTCGAACAAAAACCAATTTCAGACAAATACTTATTTATTCGGCTTTTTTTTTCCATACAGTCCCAACAAAAATATACTTAATTTTTATTCTTCAATTTTATTTGGCTATAAGTTGTTTCTATTAATATTACACAAAAAATTATTTGCTGTTTTGTTCAACTAATGTTTATCTTTATTAAAAGTGTGATAAAAACAGAAAATATAAACTAATAAGCTCTTTGATTTTTTCCTTCAATATAATTAATAAACGCATTATTTAACACCTTAATACCACCTGGAGTTGGATAATCTCCAGTAAAATACCAATCTCCTGTGTGATTAGGGCAAGATAAATGCAAATCTCCAATACTTTGATAGATAATAATAACTTCGGCAGTTGAATTTTTTGGTTTTAATAACTCAGCGATTTTTGTAGAAATTTCTTCTGCACTAAATGTTTTATAAATTTCTTTTACATAATTTTTCATATCCTCTTTTTTAAACTGCTCTTGATATTTACACTTTTGATAAACTTTTTCAATAAAATCCTCTTGATTATTGTCTTTTAACAGTTCAATAACAGCATTAAAGGCTATAAAGTCCCCAAGCTTAGCCATATCAATTCCATAACAATCAGGGTATCTAATCTGTGGTGCAGAAGACAATACTATTATACGCTTAGGGCTTAATCTGTCAAGCATCTTTATAATGGATTGTTTAAGAGTGGTTCCTCTGACAATACTGTCATCAATAACTACTAAATTATCAGTGGGTTTTACTGTACCATATGTAATATCATATACATGAGACACAAGATCATCTCGACTATCATCAGAAGTTATAAAAGTTCTTAGCTTTGCGTCTTTTATTGCAATTTTTTCAGCACGTGGTGAAATTTGCATTACTTGCTTTATTTTTTGTTCTGAAAGATTATTTGAAATTTTTAATAACTTATTAATTTTAACCTCATTTAGATACTCATTACATCCTTTAATTAAACCAAAAAATGATACTTCAGCAGTGTTTGGTATATAAGAAAATATTGTGTTCTTAATGTCATTGTTAACTGCCTTTAAGACTTTGGGAAATATTTTTTTTCCAAGTTCTAACCTCTCTTTATATATATCTAAATCATTTCCCCGTGAAAAATATATGCGCTCAAAAGAGCAGCTTGTTCTTTTTAGTGGTTGTCTAATTTGATTCTCGCTTATATTGCCATCTTTTTTAATTATTAAAGCATGACCTCTTTTTATTTCTTTAATTAATTTGACATCAACATTAAAAGCTGTTTGTATGACAGGTCTTTCTGAAGTAATTACAGCTATTTCGTCATCCGAATAATAATATGCTGGTCTGATGGCATTAGGGTCTCTTAAAACAAATGCATCTCCATGACCAAGTAAACCACACATTACATATCCTCCGTCCCAATATTTTGCAGATTGCTTTAAAATTTCCTGTATATCTAAAGAGTCTTCTATGATATTTGTAATCTCTTTCTTGCTAAACTTATTTTTATTTTCATAATAAATCGCATCATTTGCTTCATCTAAAAAATGACCTATTTTTTCTAATATTGTAATGGTATCAGATTTTTGTTTTGGATGTTGACCTAGCTGAACTAAATGATCAAAAAGTTCATCAACATTTGTCATGTTAAAGTTGCCCGCTAATACTAGATTCCTTGTTTTCCAATTATTTTGTCTTAAAAAAGGGTGACACTGTTCTATTGTATTGCCTCCAAAAGTTCCATAACGCAAATGGCCAAGAAAAACTTCACCCGTAAATGGCATATTTTCTTTTAGCCAATGTGGGTCATTTAATTTTGCCGGGTTAGTCTTTTCAAGTTCTACAAATCTTTGATTAATATTTTTAAATACATCTTGAATAGGGTTGGGTGCTATTGATCTTTTTCGACTAATAAACCTCTTACCTGGTGCAATATCAATTTTTACATTAGCAATTCCAACACCATCTTGACCTCTGTTGTGTTGTTTTTCCATCAAGAGATACATTTTATTAAGCCCGTAGAAAGCTGTTCCGTATTTTTTTTGATAATACTCAATAGGCTTAAGTAGTCTAAGCATTGCTATACCGCATTCGTGTTTTATTAACTCGCTCATAAACTAATTTAATTTTAAAATTTTGTTTAATTCTTTAATATTTGGATTAGCATATACTTTTCCTTCAACATCTATTGTGGGAATAATTTTCTTACCATTATTTATCTCTTGAACAAAGTCACTTGCTTCTTTATTATTAGTAATTATAATATATTCGTATCTTATGTTTCTCGACTCTAAATAATTTTTTAGATTCAAACAATCAATACACCAATCAGCTCCATAAATCTTAATTTTCATAGATAACGGCTCTAAATTTATATGTTTTTTTGTCTTGAATAATTGTACACTGCTTACAATTGGATAGATATGTAAAATTATATGGTTTATTTATATCAAAACCCTTATTAATTAACCTAAATAATCTGGAGCACTCAAGCTTACCGTCCTCTGAATATCTTTCAATAATGTATCTAGTTTTTTCTTGGCATATATAAAACCATGCACTTTCTCCAACTCCAGCTAAAAATTGTGCTTTTTTATTTATGTTTTTTGGAGCTTTTATGTTCATATCTCTATACCACTAAAGTACGCTTTTAATTTACTTTTACTTATTGTTTTAACCTTTTCTTTATCAACAACATAATAAGTGTTATTAAGTATGCTTACATTTCTCTTTGGTGAAGGAGAAATGCAAAAAGGAAATCTTAGTCTAATTTTTTTAAAAAAAGGTGGCAATGAACTTATTGCTAAAGATGCTGTAAACCTTGAGCAATTTGTCCCCCTACGCACAAAGGGGCCATATTGTACCATTCCTTTGTCTTGAATTTTTTTAGCATAATTATAAGCATCAAAAAAAGATACTTCTGATAATACTGAAGCGTAGAGTCTACCCTCCCCGTTCGTTGATTTTAATTTTGAAAGAAAAACTAAAATTTCTTTTAGATTAATAATTTTATTAGATTTAATATTAACTCTAGGAAGTGCTAAATTTGGATCTGTTTCCTCATCTCTTACACGTCCATAGCCAGGTGGTGTATGGTAACGACCAAAATCAAAATAATAGGCTTTGCTTTCTTTGGAGTTAATCAATACTGCTGCAGAATGACCTACTCTATATTTTCCATTAATTGAAAAAAACTTATCATACCAGGCTCCTGCCGCTCTAACATATCCTTCCGGCCAAGCTAACATTATAATATAGTCTTTTTGCATTTAATTTATTCTTTTGATTTTATTATTATTTTTTTCACAAAAGTCTTCCAAAGTTTTAAAGAATTTCTCAATTTCTTTTATAGTGTTTTGTGCATTTATAGTTACTAGTCTTATGAAATCCTGTTGTCTAAACTTTCCATATCCAACCATTAAAACACTATTTTTATACAACAAAGAGCACAAATCTACAGGGTCATAGTCTTTGTAATTAAAACAAATTGAAAGAGACTGCTCGAAGCTATATAGCGTGTAGTCTTTATTTGAGTTAACATAATCGAAAGCATATTTTGCCAAATCAAATTCATGATCAACTATTTTTTCAAGACCTTTAGTACCTATAGACTTCCACATAGTCCAAAATTTTAACGCATTATTTCTTCTGCCGCACTCAAATGATGTTTGGCCAGGATTATAGTCATCATTATGTGTTTGGTATAAATATGACGCTTCATTATTAAAAGAATTATGTAAGTATTTTTTTTCCTTAACTACTAAAATTGATGCGCTAAGCGGTGCTCCAAGCGTTTTGTGTGCATTAAAGCAAAAAGAGTCTGTATTTTCAATTCCCTTGATTAGTTTTTTGTATTTGTTAGAAAAGATAACTGTTCCTCCAAATGCTCCGTCTAAATGAAGCCATATATTATAGTTATAGCAAATTTTTGCAATATCCTCTACATGATCGAACGCACACAATACAGTTGTTCCAGCTGTTGCATTCACATAAAAAGGTATAAAGCCAAATTCAAGATCTTTTTCTATTTGAGTTCTTAAAGCCTTAACACTCATTTGTCCTTTAGAGTTAACTTGTATAATTCGTACATTCTTTTTTCCAATACCAGCAAATGATGCGTTTTTATATACTGAGTAATGTGTGTTTTCGGACGTATACGCAATTAAATTTTTTACTACACCTTCTTCTTTGATTCTTTCATCTACCTTGTCTCTTGCCATTATTAAGGACATGAAATTGCTCATGGATCCTCCTGTTGGAAATGTGCCCCCAAGCGAATTATTATAACCAATAATTTCACCAACCTTATTGATTATTGTTTGTTCTATTCCAACATGCAATCCAGCAATTTTATATGTAGCCATTGAATTGTTAATAAAAGCTACTAATAAATCTCCTAAAACTGCTTTGCTATGTCTGCCTCCGTATAACTGATTAAAAAATAGACTAGAAGATGATTTTGGAGATTTCAAAAGAATTTTACGCAAACTTTTTTTGAAATCCTCTTCGGATAATGGGTCATATTCTAAACTGAGATCAATTGTTTCATGCATGAGCTCAGGTGAAATGGCTTGGCTGACTGGCACTTTTTTTTCTTCATCTAAAAAATCTTTAATCAGAAGATTAAACAAGTCGAGGTCTTTTTTGATGTCGTTTTTCATTTAAACAAAAATTAATACAAAATTAGAAAAATGCAGTTTTAAAATCTTTTATTATCAAACTACTTATCAAAAAATTATTAATTAATTACTTATCTTTGTAAGATGTTTAAAAAAATAACTTTTCTTGTTTTCTTTTTTTACGTTAATTCACTCATGTCGCAGATTGTAATAAATGAATACTCTGCTGCAAACTACGATTCTTTTCAAGATAACTATGGAGAATATGAAGATTGGTTTGAACTTTATAATACTTCTGCTGCTGCAATTGATATAAGTGGCTGGCAGTTGTCAGATAAAGCGGATGAACCAAACAAGTGGATTGTCCCTGGTTCATTAGTAATACCTGCCAATGACGTACTGGTTATATTTTGTTCTGGAAGAAATGAAATTGCGGCCTCTGGCGATGCGCATACAAACTTTAAACTAACACAGAC
>CEVF01029506.1_pt1 | contig 16402 bp, 15 predicted proteins | sample 356441 | NCBI WGS metagenome assembly CEVF01 (sample SAMEA2622765, study PRJEB7988) | marine metagenome | biome: marine biome (ENVO:00000447); feature: surface water layer (ENVO:00002042); material: "saline water (ENVO:00002010), including plankton (ENVO:xxxxxxxx)" | depth 5 m
TTTTCTTGCATGGCGCCGGCATGGACCACACTGTGTTCGTCATGCCCTCTCGTTACTTTGCTCGACATAATTTTAATGTTTATTCATTTGATCTACCCGGTCATGGACGATCAGAAGGTAAAATATGTGAAGACATAGATAGCTTTGCCACATGGCTCGAATCAGCAATGGTAGAACTTAACATCTCAGAGGCATCTATAGTGGGCCACAGTATGGGATCTCTTATCGCTTTGTGCTTTGCAGCCAGATATCCAAAAAAGACTCGATCTCTTTCACTTCTCGGCACCTCCACCCCCATGCCTGTTTCTGAATCCCTACTTTCGGCAGCGGACAAAAACGATCATGCAGCCATAGATATGGCGAATAGCTGGAGCCACAGCAGTTTTGGAAAATTAGGCGGCAACGAGGTTCCTGGTATCTGCATGAATATGAGCGGTCAACGCTTATTAGAGAGAGCGCCAGATAACACTTTTTTTACAGATCTAAGAGCATGTAATGAGTTTAAAAATGGTGAATCTATTGCCCAATCAGTCACATCAGAAACCCTAGTGATCGTAGGAGATGAAGACAAGATGGCCAGTCCATCTAACGCTACGAAAGTTGCTCAAAATATCTCAAGAAGCAGGATTTACCGAATTAAAAACTGTGGTCACTCAATGCTCTCCGAAAAACCCAATGAGGTACTAGATGCATTAATTTCAATTGTGTAAAGGAGTTAACAACTACTTTGACGCTTTACGCAAAGTCCTTATTGTAGATACAGCGAGCAGAATATAAACAAAAATCAACGGCAAAGACGCAACTAAAGAAGCCGTTTGCAATTCTCTCAAACCTCCAACAAATAAAAGCACAACAGGTAATAAACCCAAAGCTGCTGCCCAAAACATTCGATGCCTGCGAGGAGGATGTTCATGCTCCTTTAATTGCCGAGATGCGCCAGCAGCGAGAACATAAGAAGCAGAATCATAGGTCGTGGTCATAAAGATAAGACCCATCAGTGCGAGGTAACATAACCAAAAACTGCCTGCAGGGAGTAACTTAACAAGCCCCGCAATTGCCGCAGAAGGACTTGTATCCAAAGCATTCTCTACTACCGGATACAAACCAAATAACTCAGCATGCAATGCATAGCCTCCAAGAATAATAAAGAACATGCAGCAACCGGCGCTACCATATAAAAGCATGCCAAAAACTACCTGCCTCACACTCCGTCCTTTAGATATTTTGCATATAAACATCCCTACGAAAGGGCCCATAGCCAGCCACCAAGCCCAATAAAAGACTGTCCACGATTCTACAAAATCAGATTTTTGTAGAGGGTCTGTCCATAACAACATAGTTATAAATTCACGCAGAACACTGCCGAGAGTTGTAATCCCCATTTCGAGAATGAACACCGTGGGACCAACAAATAATACGAATGTAATAAATAAGAGCGCTAGTCCCGCGTTAATGTTGCTAAAAATTAAAATACCTTTATCTAGCCCTCTATACACGCTTGTACATATGAGAAAAGTTACCACGGCAATTATGGCAATTTGTAGCCCCAAACCCTCCTGCATGCTGGTTAACTCAGAAATTGATGAAGACACTATAGCGGTGCCGAACCCTAAACCTGTTGCTGATGTGGCAATTACACCAAGCAAAAACAATAGATCAACAACTCGACCAGGCCACATAGTCATCCTTGAATTAAGAACTGGCTCACAGGCCGCACTCAAACGAAGAACTGGATTTTTATTTATGTGAAATGAACATCCCAAGGAAATCGCTGGTAAGCAATAAAATGCCCAACCCACTGGCCCCCAATGAAAAATTCCGTAACCGAGAGACCAAAAAAGAGCATCGTCGGAACGACTAGTCAACCCAAAAGGTGGTGAAGTGTAATAAAAGACCCATTCCGTGGCGCTCCAATAGAGTAGAGAGGCTCCAATTCCCGCACAGAAGAGCATTGAAATCCAAGAAAACTCTGAGTACTCCGGTTCAGACACGTCACCAAATACCACAGAACCGTACTTACTTAAAGAGAGCCAAAGTAAAAAACCCAATACCAACGTGCCGGCTAAAATGTAAACTACACCCACTCGCGAAGTCACAAAAAGGTATAGTTCATTAATGGTTACCGAACTTCGCTCGGGATAACTAGCAAGCAAGATAATTACGGAAAAAAGAATCAGAGCCGCGCTCCCAAAGACAAACCAGTCCACATTGCCACTTTCAATGTCAACACTTGGTTCTCTATTTATTTTTTCTTCAATCATAAGATTAAATAGTGTTCAAATTTCTTTTCACGATTAACCAACATCAAAAAGTAGAGTTAAATTAGTTCGCAGAAGTAACCACAGTTTAAATAAAAATTAGACTTTTGGATCAATAAAAATTGTACTTACCATTCTACCGGTTTCCCCATCACGCCTATAAGAAAAATATTTTTCTCTGTCGCGAAAAGTACAATGATCATCTCCATAAATTTTATTAACGCCAAGATACTTCAACATAGCTCCCGCTGTTTTATATAAATCAAGAAAAAATTTGCCTTCAGTAGAGCTCTCTCTAAAACATGTTTCTATCCTCGACCACAACTCCTTTGAACTGATGGATTTTTTTAATGCATCTTTTACATCACCCCCTACCTCATAGTGGCAAGGGCCAATCGCCGGACCTAACCATGCTATCAAGTCATATGGGTCAGAACACATTTTATTTACAGTCTTACTCAAGATTCCCCTACAAATACCTCGCCAACCCGCGTGAATGATCGCGATCTCTGTTCCTTTTAGATTTGTCAAAAAGACGGGTAAACAATCAGCGGTCAAGACGCAGCAGGCTATGCCGGGCACTCTGCAGATTAAACTATCGCCTTTGATCGGAGGCGAAGGAACACTCACAACATTCACAATATTACTATGAATTTGATTCAACCATTGAAAACTCAAATTTTCTGGAACCGATAATTGTAATAGATCTCTATTCCTCTCAACTGTACTAAAGTCATCATTTACATGATGAGCAAGATTCAAACTCGAAAACTTACCAGTGGAAAAGCCGCCTGTTCGCTCAGTAACGAAGGCATGAACTCGATCAGCTGCTGGCCAATTGGGAAAGTTTTTTAAGATCGACGTCATAGTTTTAATCTACCATTTCATAGTCACTCTTTAATGAAGTTAATAACTTTTGCATATCTTCTGCTCGTTCTACCTCCCACTCCATCTTTTGTCCCTTCTCAGGGTGAGTAAGCGAAATCTTTTTTGCATGAAGTGCTTGCCTTTTAAAACTTTGCAGTGTGCCTCTTAATTCTGGACTACTCGCAGCTGGCATTTGCAAACGACCGCCATAGAGTTGATCTCCAACCAAGCGATGTTTTATATGCGCCATGTGGACTCGGATTTGGTGTGTCCTCCCAGTTTCAAGATTAAGTTGAACATGGGTGTGCGATCGATAGCGATTAATAACCTTGTAATGCGTTATTGCCTCTTTGCCGGCCTCATTTACAGCTTGTTTCTTCCGGTGCACGGGATGACGCCCCAGAGGCGCATCTACGATCCCACCTCCTGTCATGACTCCGACCACTACAGCCTCATATTCCCTTTTTACGGATCGCTGTTGAAGCTGATTAATCAGACTTGTATGAGCTTCGATAGTCTTAGCAACAACCATAATCCCCGAAGTATCCTTATCCAAACGATGGACAATTCCGGCTCTTGGAATTGCTCTTAATTTAGGTTCCCAGTTGAGCAAACCATTAAGTAACGTGCCAGACCAATTTCCGGCGGCCGGGTGAACAACGATCCCAGCATCTTTATTTAGAATCATTAATGATTTGTCTTCATAAATAATCTGTAGAGGGATCTGCTCAGCCTGATACTCTAAAGTCGTTTGTAGCTCGATAGTTACTGCAATTCTGTCACCCATTTGCAACCTATCTTTGGCGCGAGATTCTTTACCGTTTACAAGTAATTTTCCCTCTTTTATCAAAGACTGAAGCCTTGCCCTAGAGTATCGAGGAAACAGATTAACCGCTATTTGGTCCAGTCGATTGCCCGCCAAATTCTCGGGTACCTCAGCTGACAACAATTCATTCATGGGCGCTAATCACAACTAATTAAGAACACTTGGAGCACTATAGTCGGTAATGCAACAAATTCAACTTCTGCTTCATCGGTTACGAGGAGATGGTATACTACAAGAATATATCAGACTGTAAATTTATAGAAATCCAATAAAATTCCATGTCTATTCGCATAAAGGTACATATAACACTCCTACTTAGCGTTTTTTTAAGTGGATGTGGTCTCTTTGGTGGCGATGAGGATGACAACGAGTTTGCAGGCCTTTCAACGGAAGCTCAGTTCTATGAGCGTGCACTGGACCAGCTGAATGGACAAAACTTTCGGGCCGCGATATCAACCTATCAAGCATTAGAGTCTCGATTTCCTTTCGGTAGATACGCCGAACAAGCACAAATAGAAATTGTGTACGCTTACTATAGAAATGATGACATGGAGGCTGCAAGAGCTGCTGCTGATCGGTTCATAAGACTTCACCCTGACAGCGAAAATATTGACTACGCATACTACATGAAAGGCTTATCGTCTTTCACTGATGGAGGCGGCATTTTCAATCGATTCTTACCAATCGATCATACCAAAAGAGACCCCGGTAGCGCTCAAGAATCTTTTACTGACTTCGCTCAACTATTGGCACTTTATCCTGACAGCGCATATGCGGGCGATGCAAGAGCAAGAATGATCTATTTGCGAAATAATCTGGCGCGATATGAAATACACGTAGCTGAATACTATACTGAGCGTCGAGCATACATCGCGGCCCTCAGGCGAGCTCAATACGTAGTCGAGAATTTTCAGGGCACCCCAGCGGTAGCAGATGGTATGGCCATAATGGTCGAATGCTATCTCAGGCTTGGATTAAATGAACTGGCGGATACTTCCTTGGCGCTTTTAAAGGAGAACTACCCCCAACATGCTTCGATAGATTCTGACGGTGATTTTATTATCAGAACAGAAATAACAAACCCGTCTCTACTCTATACCGTTACATTTGGCCTCGTTGGAGACAACGCAGTTGATCCCCCTCTAGCACCGACTCAACGTCCACTGACATCGGGAAGTCAGCAAATTATTGATGCCCAACAAGATATCGAAGTCGAAGGAGAGAGAAGATCTTTCTTCGACATCATTACCTTGGGTATTTTCAATTGAGGTTGAAAATAATCCGAGAACTGCACTTCTAGTCCCCAATTTTCCAAGCATTAGTTATTGGATACCGCCGATCTCGCCCAAAACCTCGTTCCGTTAACCTGATTCCGACAGGGCTTTGTCTTCGCTTGTACTCGTTTCGATCAACTAATTTAACTACATGCTGAACAACTTTTTTATCAAAGCCTTGAAGAATAATTGCGTCCGCGCTAAGGTCTTTCTCCACATAAAGTTCCAAAATTTCATCTAATATCGCATATGGGGGCAAGCTATCCTCATCGCTCTGACCGGGAAGAAGTTCCGCTGATGGAGCTCGATCTATAACTTCTTGGGGTATTACATCTTCAACTTTGCTCGCTTCAAGAGCATTTCTATACCTGGCTAATTCATACACCAAAGTTTTAGAAACGTCCTTGAGCACATTGAAGCCCCCAGCCATATCCCCATAAAGCGTTGAATAACCTACGGCAATCTCACTTTTATTTCCTGTCGTGAGAACTAAAAACCCTTTTTTATTTGAAATTCCCATAAGTATTACTCCTCGCGATCGAGCTTGGAGGTTCTGTTCACTGACATCCGGGACAGTGTCTTCAAATTCTTCTTTTAGTGCCGATTCAAAAGCTCTATAGATTTTATTAATAGGTATTACCTTGTATTTAACATTCAGACGCCTTGCCTGTTTAGCAGCGGCATCTAAACTTAACTTTGAAGTATATTCGAAGGGCATCATCACAGCTTGAACATTTTCTGCTCCTAGCGCGTCGACAGCGATTGCCAGAGTAAGGGCAGAATCTATTCCGCCGGAAAGTCCAAGTACTACCCCAGCAAATTTGTTCTTCCGCACATAGTCTCTAACCCCAAGCATTAAGCTCTGATAGACACTTTCTTCAACACTTACTTTTGAAGCAATAAGTTGACTGCATAATTCAACCATTCCCTCAGAGGTAATGCCTAACGTAAACGGATAGAGACCTTCCTTAAAACTTGGCGCTTGATAAAATTTCTGCCCTTTTGCATCAACCACCATCGAACCACCATCAAAAACTAATTCATCCTGACCACCCACTAAATTCACATAGACAATAGGAAGATTTCCCTCGAGACATCTCCTTACAATTAAGTCCTGCCTTTCCTTTGGTTTATTTATATGGAACGGTGATGCGTTGATATTTATCAGCATCTTGGCACCAAGTAATTTTGAATCCCTCACTGGCCCTTCTTGCCATAAATCCTCACAAACCGTGAAAGCACAAAGAATATTCTTAATTTTGATAACGCAGGCTTCTTGTCCGGGTTCAAAATATCGCCTTTCATCAAATACTTGATAGTTAGGCAAGCACTGTTTGTGGTACTCACCCAGTAATTCCCCTCGATGAATTACCCCCAAAGCATTATATAACTTTGAATCGAAAACCCTTGGGTACCCCAGGACGATTGTAATGCCTAAATTAGCTTTTAATATTTTATCAATTGCCTTGTCTATCCTATTTTCCAAACTTGGCCTAAGAAGCAAATCTTCCATAGGGTATCCGGTCAAAGTTAGCTCTGGGAAGACAATCATATCCGCCGCATGCTCGTTGATTGCATCACTCGAACTCTGAATTACGATTTCCGTATTACCGTCAATGTCACCAACCAAAAAATTCAGTTGGCCCATAACTATCTTAAGTGTCTGTGTCATAAAATTCTCGAGATTGCTATCATGCATCTTCCGAGCACATTGTACGATAACCGTTAACTAAAACCCATTTCGAAGTGTCCTAATTTTGAGGGAGCGACAGTATTATCATTAGAATTCGAGACAAAAGTTGTAAAGGATAAAAATGCAATTGGACTTATTCTCTATTTTATTGCTTGGGCTGACTGGCTTCATTGCGGGAGGAATAAATACCGTTGCCGGAGGGGGCTCAAACCTCACCCTACCGGCGCTTATGATGTTCGGATTGCCTGCTGATATAGCAAATGGTACTAATAGATTATCAGTCTTGATGCAATGTATTGTCGGGGTTGCCGGTTATAATAAGCACAAAATGCTCGATCGACCGGCGGCAATTCCAATTCTCATTCCGTGTATTCTAGGAGGAGCTTTTGGGGCACTTCTGGCTGCAATACTCCCTAATCTCTTTTTAAAACCGGTGTTACTCCTGACAATCCTTTGCATGTCCGTTGTTATTCTTATCAGGCCAGAGACAATAGCGCCCATACCTGGAACCACTGAGTTATCCCCCAATCAGAATAAAAAAGCTTGGTGGAGCCTGTTCGCGGCTGGAATTTACGGCGGCTTTGTTCAAGCCGGTGTTGGTTTTATATTACTCGCTGCTCTTGCTGGCGGACTCCGATATAATTTACTCAGGGCCAACGCTCTGAAAACACTCTGCGCTTTAGCATTCACAGTTATTGCGCTCGCTATTTTTGTTGCATTCGACCAAGTTTGGTGGCTGCCAGGTATAATATTGGCATGTGGATCAATGTTAGGAGCACACCTAGCTGTGAAAATTGCGGTCAAAGCGTCTCAAGATCAAATAAAGTGGTTCTTATTTGCTATGACCATCCTGGCTGTCGCAGGCGGACTTCTCCTTTAGAATATCTGGACTACTGTAAAGAATAATTACATGAGATGGAAATGTGGAATTAATAATGCGGAGGTAATTCTTGTTCATTCGACATGTTTTCCGAAGGTTGCCATGTCTCCTGCATATTTTGTAATTCCGATTTCATATTACGAATCTCCGACTTAAGAATTAGAAGTTCTTTTTGTTGGTCAGCCACCACCTCATTAAGTTGCTTTAAAGTATCTTCTTGGAAGCTGTACTTTATTTGTAATTCCTCGATTTGCACCTGTGACATAACTTTCTCCGAAAAACATGTAATTGCTATAACGCGACTATATTTAAAATTGATACTACTCTAGCTTATAGAAAAATTTAAAGACCTGGTTTCCTGTTCATGCTTCAACGACATGGTGTAAACTATAGTTCTTAAAACTAGGATTTCTAACTAAAGATGAGCCAGAGTCAGATTAAAGAAAAAGCAGACATTAATTGGATAAATATGGTGCTCTTCACTACCACTCCACTCTTGGCAGTTTCCGTTGTCCCCGTGTACGGATATAACCATGGTTACGATACCTTTGAATGGTTTGTTTTTTTTATCCTGCTGGTATTCTGCGGAATGTCTATAACCGCCGGATACCACCGTCTTTGGTCTCACAAAACTTATCACGCACACCCAATTCTTAGGTTTATCTTCGCACTCGGTGGAGCGTGTGCTCTTCAGAATGATATTTTACATTGGGCTTCAGATCATCGTCGTCACCATCAATTTGTCGATAATAACGAAAAGGACCCTTACTCAGCCAAACGTGGATTTTGGTTTTCTCACATAGGCTGGATACTCCGAAACTATAGAAGTGGTAAAGAAGACTTATCGAATGTTAAAGATTTAACTAGTGATCCCATTGTTAGGTTCCAGCACCAGCATTATTTGAAACTCGTGCTACTGACAAACATCGGACTACCAACCATTTTAGGCTTAATTCATGGTGACGTAGCGGGAAGTTTACTGTTAGGAGGAGTACTCAGACTAGTTCTCAGTCAGCATAGCACTTATTTGATAAATTCTGCCGCCCACATTTGGGGACGCCAACCTTACAGCAACTCTAGCACTGCTCGAGATAACACTTTTCTTGCGCTGCTAACTTATGGCGAGGGATATCATAACTATCATCACACATTCCAATGGGATTACAGAAACGGTAATAGGTGGTGGCACTATGACCCTACCAAATGGCTGATCAGATTTTTGTCTATCGCAGGCATAACAAAAGGATTGAAAACTTGCAGTCCAGCAATAGTCGAAACTGCTAAATTACAGAAGCAATATTTAGACGCAACAGACAAGTGTAAATTGTTGAAAATTTCTGAAAATTGGCAGATATGCCTTGAGGAGGAATATCATCAATTCGCAAATACACTGAAAACTTGGTCGGAACACCATAAGGTGTTTTTTGAGAGTAAAAAGTTAGCAACTCTTGGAAAACTAGAAAAACTCGAGTTTCGCAAAAAAAGCAGGGAGCTAAAAGTAAAACTCAGAGACCATAGACGTCGCTGGGCACAAATGATAGAAAATCTCGGGCATCCTGTTTATGTAGCTCATTAATCGTAATTTATCGCTCAAGAAAACATTAAAAGAGCGCCAGATGAGTCAATTTATGCTAAATTAAAAATAAAAGTGCTATGAGTGGAGCAATTTGTGCTAGAAGCACTCTTCAGATCCCTAACATAGTGCTCAATTACTAAAAGCCAGCTCTTATTAAGGAACCTGTATGAATTTTCATTACTTAAAAATTACTTGTATAGTCACCCTTAACCTATTCTGCGGCCCCCTATTTGCACTCGAAGAAGGCGATAAGATTCCAGATTTCGATTTAGCTTCAATATATGAGGGCCAGCCAAACATCGCGCTATCAAACTTGGAGGGAAAGACACTCTATATTGACTTTTGGGCATCTTGGTGCGCGCCATGTATCACCTCTCTCCCGCAATACAATGATTTGTACAAAAAATATAAACAAGATGGACTTGAAATCATAGCAATTAATGTCGACAACCCAATAGAGGATGGTCTTGATTTTTTAATAGATACTCCCTTAGACTTTTTGATTCCTCAAGATCCTGAAGGAGACGCCGCCGAGTTGTTTGGAGTAATCGGCATGCCCTCATCTTACTTAATTTCACCAGAGGGTAATGTGGAACTAGTTCACATGGGATTTCGAAATGGAGATATAGATATCATCGAGGAAGAAATAAAAAAAGTTCTGGCCGCAAACTAACAAAATAAATTTTCCTTGTGAATAGAGTTCAATAGTTCGAGAAAATTAATTTGTATTGATTTCCAAGATTTGAATCACTCATTCGTAGGATAGTTATTTTTCATCGATTGAGTCCCTCAATTTATAAAAACGAAACATGTTATGTCTTTGAGTCTTAGACGTTTTTCATTCCGCGCAATGGCAAATCATTGCGAAATTCAAATTTATGATGAGTCTAGAATTGATGCCAAAAAAACGACTCAGCGACTCGCTACTGAAATCCTACGAATCGAACAAAAATATTTCCCCGCAACTAAAAATAGCTTTGTACTCGAAATTAATCATTCAGCAGGTAGTAGACTCGGCATAAAACTTGATACTGAAACTCGCAACTTGTTCAATATCGCAGAACACTCATTTGCATTGAGTTCAGGAACTTGGGATATAACAGCAACGAAGTTAAACAAAGCCTGGAAAGATAAGACACAGTCGCCTTTGGACAATGCTGGGCTGACCAAGATACTCCCATTAGTTGGGTTTGAGAAGTTAGACTTTAAAGGTAAACGACTCTATTTACCCGAAAACATGGAAATCGATTTTGGACCCATCATAAAAGAGTACGCGGCAGATGCTGTCGCCGCACTAGCGAGAAAGCTTGGTGTTCAGCATGGCCTTATTAATTTGGGTGGCGACTTTACTGTTATAGGCCCACAACCCGACCAAAAGCCTTGGCCTATTGGGGTTGCAAATCCAGAGAATGCGAATTCATTATTAGCTAAAATTGACCTCTTGGAAGGAGGGATTGCGAGCTGTGGCAATTTCTCAAACTGCATCAATATTGATAACCAAAAATACAATTCCCTTGTTAATGCCAAGACTGGGTGGCTATGTTCAGGCCTTAGAGCGGTAACAGTTGCTTCACTAAATTGCACTCAAGCAGGATCTTTAGCACGAATGGCTCTTTCTCTTGGGGAGAATGATGGTCTGAAAGAACTCGAAGAACAAAGTTTTAAATTTGTCGCAATGACAGAAGGTGGTGACTTAAAAGGAAAGAGTGTCGACATCAAGTAAAATCAAATTCCCTTCAAGACATTTATTTTTTCTATATTAAAACTTCCAAAGGAGGTTCATCAAGAGCCGACAGTTGCTCTCGCAATTGAAGTATATGTTCAGACCAATACCTAACAGAGTTAAACCATGGAAAATTCCTTGGAAACGCTGGATCATCCCACCGTCGAGCTAGCCATGCACTGTAATTCATAATTCGTAGAGTTCTCAAACTTTCGATCAAAGATAATTCAGAAGTCGGGAAACGATAAAATTCATTGTAACCCTCTAGAAGTTCTATTAGTTGAGCCTGTCTTTGATCACGGCTTCCGGATAACATCATCCAAAGGTCTTGGATAGCAGGACCATTCATCGTGTCGTCAAAATCTACAAAATTCGGTACGTTATCTTTCCACAAAACATTACCGGAATGACAATCGCCATGAATTCTAAGCTTCTTAATCGAACCATGACCAGAAAAGCAACTCTCAACCCTAAAAATCAGATCCTGACTCAAAGTTTCATACGCTGCGATCAAGTCTGGTGGAATAAAATCATTGCTCAATAGAAATTCTCGACTTTGTACTGCAAACCTATCGACATTGATTTCGAGCCTATCTAAAAAGCTTGCCTCAGCTCCAACAGAGTGAATACGGCCAATAAATCTTCCCATCACAAGCAAATTTTCATAAGAGTCTAACTCTAACGGCCGCCCGAAAAACATCGGGAACACAGCAAGTTGAAATCCTTCAAATTCAAAGATCGATTTCCCGTCAAGAATTACTGGAGAGATAACAGGGATTTCTAAGTCGGATAATTCTTGAGAAAACTGATGTTCTTCAAGTATCTGATCAGTGGTCCAACGACCGGGACGATAGAATTTGACTATAAGAAAACTTTCATTTGATATACCGACTTGGTAGACACGATTCTCATAACTATTCAACCCAAATATCCGCGCATCCGGTTCGTAACCCAAACTCTCGACAGCTCGAATTACAAGATCCGGGGTTAATTTCTCATAAGGGTGTTTGGACAAAAAATTTTTCCATTATGATCGAACTGTGAAAACAGTCATGTTTGGACTAGCTACTTTAAGAGTCCTTGGTTTCCGACTTTGCACCAACGAGGGACACTGGGAAGGGAGCAATATTATCTCCGTTACTAATTTTACAAACACCACTTTTTTCAACTTCATCGATCCTTATTATGGCTTGCATAGGAATGAAACTCCGCTTCACACCTGTAAACTCAGATTTTAACTTTTCCTCAGTAGGATCAACTACAACTTGTTTTTTTTCATCAAACACGTAGTCCTCCACTTCAACAAAGCCATAGAGATCACTTTGGTAAACTTGTTTGACGAATACTTCGTAGACTTTCCCCTTATTTAGAAAAGTAATCTTATATATTTCCGATGAATTTGCCATGAAATCAGTCCTTTAGAACTTTTAATTCAATTTACGGTCACTGCCTCTATAGGCTAATAAGTATTTTGAACCACTTATCCAGCCGCCACTTGCCTTAATATCTGGTTATTTATGTCAATTTCAAGGTATTTCACTGGAAATTTCTTAATCTGAGTGGGCGGTAGCTGATATAATTGTGTTTAGGCCTTAAATCATAAACTTGGAATTACACGACCAATGAGTCAGTCATTTGCTAATCAAATACATAAGGTATTCATAAAAACACACGGCTGCCAGATGAATGAATATGACTCTTCGAGAATAGTGGACCTGTTAAGGGAGCAAGGGGACGCTGAGCTAGTTGATAGTCCTGAAAATGCAGACCTCTTAGTGCTAAACACCTGCTCAATAAGAGAAAAAGCGCAGGAAAAAGTTTTTCATCAGTTAGGACGATGGCGCGCGATAAAACACTCAAACCCCAATGTAAAGATTGCCGTTGGAGGTTGTGTAGCAAGCCAAGAGGGCAGCGCAATAAGCAAACGAGCGCCTTATGTAGATGTAATTTTTGGGCCTCAAACCTTGCATAAATTACCCGCAATGTTGAACTCTTCGGATAAAAAAACTCAGGTCGACATCAGTTTTCCTGAAATAGAGAAATTTGATCAACTGCCTCTTCCTAAAGCTGAGTCTTCACAAGCTTTTGTAACAGTGATGGAAGGATGCAGTAAGTATTGCAGCTTCTGTGTAGTGCCATATACAAGAGGTGAAGAGGTATCGCGTGACTTTGACGATATATTGACCGAAGCCTCACATTTAGCAAACCAGGGGGTCAGAGAAATAAATTTGCTTGGCCAAAACGTTAATGCTTATAAAGGGTCAACTTTTGATAACAAAGATGTTGACCTAGCGCTTCTGATTAATTACGTCGCTAGTATTGAAGGTATAGACCGAATTCGATTCACTACGTCACACCCCATCGAGTTCAATGACAATCTCATTAACGTCTATAAAGAGGTCCCTGAATTAGTTTCTCACCTTCATTTACCTGTTCAGAGTGGAAGCGATCGAATCTTAGCTGCAATGAAGCGAGGACATACAGCCTTAGAGTACAAGTCAATAATTCGAAAAATCGTGGCAACTCGTCCCAATATTAGTCTATCCTCAGATTTTATAGTCGGTTTTCCCGGAGAAACAAATTCCGATTTTGAAGATACCATGAACTTAATTATCGAAATTGGATTTGACACGTCATTTAGTTTTATTTACAGCGCCAGACCAGGAACTCCAGCCTCAAACTTACGCGATGAAACTAGTGACCAAGAGAAAAAGCACAGATTAGCAACACTTCAATCTCAGATTACAAAGCAAGCAAATGCCATTAGCGAATCTATGGTGGGAACTGAGCAGCGCATTTTAGTGACAGGGAAATCTAAGAAAAGTAATAACTATCTTCAAGGAAGAACAGAGAATAACCGTGTTGTTAACTTCCCGAGCGATAATCTAGGACTCATTGGAGATTTTATGATGGTTAAAATTTCAGACGCATTACCAAATTCGCTGCTAGGAAACCTCTAATATGCGATCAAGGCTATATGATTCTGAAATTTTGCTATCCTAACTTTGAACTACCTCATAATATTTTAAAATACATGGAAGACCTTAAACTCAACCTTGAACTATTGCCCGACAACTCACAAAGATTGTCCAACCTTTGTGGACGATTGAATGAAAATATAAAGACAATAGAACAAACGCTATCTATCCACATTCAACAGAGAGGTAATGTGTTCTGTCTGAAAGGGTCTAAAACAGCAATAAGTGACGGTTGTCAGGTATTAAAATCATTATATGGTCTGACAGAGTCCGGCAAATTGATTCATCCTCAAATGATAAACCTAACAGTCCATGAAATCCGTCATCATGAAGCTAAAAGTGATACCGATCCAGATTCAAACCGATCGTCGGAAAATTCCATACTCATTAAGACTTCGAGAACATCGGTCAAACCAAGAGGACAGCATCAAAAGAGCTACGTCAAGAATATTAGAAAGAACGACATAAGTTTTGGTATCGGGCCCGCTGGAACAGGTAAAACCTATCTCGCTGTAGCCTGCGCCGTCGAGGCTCTAATGAACGGAAATGTTAATCGAATTCTCCTAGTGCGACCTGCTGTTGAAGCTGGAGAAAAACTAGGATTCCTGCCGGGAGACCTTACTCAAAAAATAGATCCATACTTAAGACCCCTCTACGACGCTCTCTACGAAATGCTTGGATTTGAAAAAGTAGGTAGACTAATAGAGAAAAATATAATTGAAGTGGCCCCCTTGGCGTTTATGCGAGGAAGAACACTCAATAACTCATTCGTCATTTTGGATGAAAGTCAAAATACTACAAGCTCTCAGATGAAAATGTTTTTGACAAGGATTGGGTTCGGCTCGACTGCTGTAGTAACAGGGGACGTAACACAAATAGATTTACCTAAAGGAACAAGGTCAGGGCTAGTTCAAGTCAGTAAGATCTTAGATAGTATCACTGAAATCGGATTCACATATTTTTCAGCCAAAGACGTTGTCCGACATCGATTGGTCCAACAGATCGTAGAAGCATACGATGCATTTGACAAAAAAACTGTTTCTAAAATAAATAGTAAGGATAGTTCGCAAATCAATGAACGTGACAGTTGACTTGATTAATGACGATAAAATACAAACTACTATTGATTCTAATGTGATAAAAAACTGGGTAGTTACCGCTCTTAAAACCATCAAGGTAGATGGAGATATGAGCATTTGCATCAAGCTGGTTAATACAAAGGAAGCTGCCGAGTTAAATTTGAAATACCGAAAAAAGGATACAGCAACCAATGTTTTATCTTTTAGCAGTTTGATACCTAATTCTCTTCAATCCGTGTTTCCAACCCACCATCTGGGTGATGTAGTACTTTGTCCGGAGATTGTTAAATGCGAGGCAGCAAAGCAGTGCAAATCAGAGGTTGCCCATTATGCTCATCTCATAATCCATGGTACATTGCACCTGAATGGCTTTAGGCACAAAACTGAAAATGATGCAAAAAATATGGAAGAAAAAGAAATAAAAATAATGGAAAAACTTGGATTCCCGAACCCATATTTGGTAGTGTAATCGAATAACAATTTATTGGAGAAAACGAGCAAAACCCGCATGACAGATGACCAATCTAGCATCGATCCAAGACCCAAATCCTGGATCGATAAAATAGCACAAGTATTCTCTGACGAGCCCACTGACACCAATAGCTTACTAGATCTTTTGCGCAATGCAGCTCAGGATCAAGTGCTTGACGGCCAAGCTTTGAGTATGATCGAGGGGGCACTGCAGGTCTCTAGCATGCGAGTCAAAGATATAATGATCCCGAGATCTCAAGTAGTCTCCGTGCCCTCAAACGCCCCATCCGATGAAATTGTCGGAATAGTCAGTCAATCATCTCATTCTAGACTTCCAGTTCTTGGTGAAAATGTCGATGATGTGAAAGGCATCCTCCTTGCTAAGGATTTACTTCGAGTAACTGTGGATAGTCATAATCAAGATTTCGATATGTCTCAGATAATTAGACGCGCCAATTTCGTTTCTGAGGACAAAAGGCTTAACGTTCTGCTGAAAGAATTCAGAGAATCTAGACAGCATATGGCAATCGTTATCGATGAATATGGAAGCATGTGTGGAATAGTGACTATTGAAGACGTTCTAGAGCAAATAGTTGGAGACATAGAGGACGAAACCGACGTAGAAGACGAAAATTATATAAAGGAGTTTGACAAGCAAAACCATGTCGTTAAAGCATTAACCCCTGTAAGTGAATTCAATCAGTATTTTAATACAAATTTTAAAGATGATGAATTTTCAACCATAGGCGGACTTGTACTGCAAGAATTTGGCAGAAT
>CEVF01060116.1_pt1 | contig 16386 bp, 14 predicted proteins | sample 356441 | NCBI WGS metagenome assembly CEVF01 (sample SAMEA2622765, study PRJEB7988) | marine metagenome | biome: marine biome (ENVO:00000447); feature: surface water layer (ENVO:00002042); material: "saline water (ENVO:00002010), including plankton (ENVO:xxxxxxxx)" | depth 5 m
CCCGGTCCAGCGGCCCGAGGCGCCGGGTCAGGCTGAAACCGCCGCCGCCGGCGCGCGCCTTGCGCTCCGCCGCGGGCTCCACCCGCAGCGGCACCAGCCCCTGGTCCCGCAGCATCTGGCGGGTCTGGCGCAGGCTGTCGGCCTCCAGCACCCCCTTGCGCTGCTTGCCGGCGGCATCGAGCGCGGCGTATTCGAAGGCGGCCATGGCTAGCCCGCCACCGTCACGTGCGGGACCGTCACTTGCGGGACCGGCACTCGTGGGAGCGGCCTCCCGGCCGCGAATGCCCCCCTCCCTCGTAGGAGCGGCCTCCCGGCCGCGAACCCGTCGGCCTTCGAACGAGTTTGACGCCCGGTCGGCCAAGAGCCGTCGACACGGCGGTGGATCGCGGCCGGGAGGCCGCTCCTACGGGGGGAGGCCGCCGCTGCCATCAATCCTCCAAGGTCACCCGCAGCACCTCCTGGACGGTGGTGACGCCGGCCAGCACCTTGTCGCGGCCGTCGTCACGGATGGCGGGGGAGCGGCGCCGGGCGTAGCCGGCCATGTCGAGCTCCGAGGCGCGGTCGTGGATGAGCTGGCGCATGGTGTCGTCGATGGCGATCAGCTCGTAGACGCCGGTGCGGCCGCGATAGCCGGAACCCTGGCACTGGTCGCAGCCCACCGGATCGTAGACCCGGCCCTCCGGCACCCGCAGGAACTGCAGCTCGCCGGCATTGGCCGGGCGCATGGTCTTGCAGTCGGGGCACAGCACCCGGACCAGCCGCTGGGCCAGCACGCCCACCAGGCTCGACGACAGCAGGAACGGCTCCACCCCCATGTCGATGAGCCGGGTCACCGCCCCCACGGCGGTGTTGGTGTGCAGGGTGGACATGACCAGGTGGCCGGTGAGGCTGGCCTGGACGGCGATCTCCGCGGTTTCCAGGTCACGGATCTCGCCGACCATCACCACGTCCGGATCCTGACGCAGGATGGCGCGGAGGCCGCGGGCGAAGGTCATGTCCGCCTTGGTGTTGACCTGGGTCTGACCGATGCCCGGCAGGTTGTACTCGATGGGATCCTCCACCGTGAGGATGTTGATCGTCGCCGTCGACAGCTCGGCCAGCGACGAGTACAGCGTGGTGGTCTTGCCCGAGCCCGTCGGGCCGGTCACCAGGAAGATCCCGTGGGGTTTGTTGACGATGTCGCGCAGACGCCCCAGGGTCTTGTCGTCCATGCCCAGGTTCTCGAGGCGCAGACGCCCGCCCTGCTTGTCGAGCAGACGCATCACCACCCGCTCGCCGTTGCTGGACGGCAGGGTCGACACCCGCACGTCCACCTCCCGCCCGCCGATGCGCAGGGAGATGCGTCCGTCCTGGGGCACCCGCTTCTCGGCGATGTCCAGGCGCGCCATGACCTTGATGCGGGACACCAGCAGCGGCGCGAGCTGGCGTTTCGGCTTGACGATCTCGCGCATCACGCCGTCGACCCGAAAGCGAACCACCAGTTCCTTCTCGAAGGTCTCGATGTGGATGTCGGAGGCGTTCTCGCGGATGGCCTCGGCAAGCAGCGCGTTGATCAGGCGGATGATCGGCGCGTCGTCCTCCTGTTCGAGCAGATCCTCGGTTTCGGGGACGGATTCCGCCAGGCTGGCCAGGTCCAGCTCGTCGCCCATGTCCTCGACCATCTGCCGGGCGGCGGAGCTGTCCCGGGCATAGGTGCGGCCGACCAGGGTCTCGAACTCCTCGTCCCCCACCATGCGCACCTGGATCGGCTGGCCGGCGAAGCGCTTGATCTCGGCCAGCGTGGTGAGGCCGGGCTGGGAGCGGCAGGCGACGATGAGCTGACCGTCGCGCCCGGTCTCGTCGAGGATCACCGCGCCGAAGCGCCGCGCGAAGGCGAACGGCAGCAGCCGGGGCACCTCGGCGCCCGGCGGCGGAATCTCGGACTCCGGCGTGTGCAGATCAGCTTCGCTCATGACGGCCGTCCCGGCGCTTTCGCATGCTTGAAATCATAGCAGCGCCGGCCTCTGCGCCCCAGTGTACGGGACCCCATGACGAACGCATGACGGTTCCCGTTTCCGCGGTGTTCCGGCCCGGGTCGTAGTGACAGCCCCGTGGAAACGATTACTATGTCGCAGCCGCGCCCGAGCCGCCCCCGGCCGGCGGCGGATGTGGCCCGGCAACTTTCATGTCGATTGGCCCGTTCGATTGGAGGAACCTTGAATTTCGTCGGCTCGCACGTGCTCTCCGTGGACCAGTTCGATCGCAGCGCCATGGAGCGCGTCTTCGCCGTCGCCGACGAGATGACACCCTACGCCCACCGGCGCCGCATCACCCGCGTGCTGGAGGGCGCCATCCTGTCGAACATGTTCTTCGAGCCCAGCACCCGCACCCGCATTTCCTTCGGCTGCGCGTTCAACATGCTCGGCGGCGAGGTGCGGGAGACCACCGAGGTCAAGGCGTCGGCGCTGGCCAAGGGCGAATCGCTGCACGACACGGCCCGGGTGCTGTCGGGCTACAGCGACGTCATCGCCATGCGCCATCCGGATGCCGGCTCCGTGGCCGATTTCGCGTCGGCCAGCCGGGTTCCGGTGCTCAACGCCGGCGACGGCCCCAACGAGCATCCCACCCAGGCGCTGCTCGATCTCTACACCATCCGCAACGAGCTGCGCAGCCGCGACCGCGGCGTCGACGGCCTGCGCATCGCCATGGTGGGCGACCTCAAGTACGGCCGCGCGGTGCACTCGCTGTGCAAGCTGCTGTCCCTGCACGAGCGCATTCACTACAAGCTGGTGGCGCCGCCGGGACTCGGCCTGCCCGGGGAGACCGTGGAGGCGCTGCGCGGCGCCGGCCACCAGGTCGCCGAGTACGACAAGCTCGAGGCCGGCATCGATCACGTGGACATCGTCTACGTCACGCGGACCCAGGAAGAGCGTTTTCCGAGCCAGGAGGAGGCCGACCGCTACCGCGGGCTGTTCCGCTTGAATCAGGCCATCTACACCCAGCACTGCGAGCCCAACACGGTGATCATGCATCCCCTGCCCCGGGATTCCCGTGCCCAGGCCCAGGAGCTCGACGACGACCTGATCGAAAACCCCAACCTCGCCATCTTCCGCCAGACCGACAACGGCGTGCTGGTCCGCATGGCGCTGTTCGCGCTGGTGCTGGACGTCGCCGACGAAGTGCACAACCACGCCCAGCCGGTGACGTGGTACACGGCGAAGCGGTTCAGCTGACGCCCGGATCGCCCCTTCCGTAGGAGCGGGACGGCAACCCGACCGTCACCGCACGACAGGAGGCCCGGTGTCAGGCCCGGACGTTGGGCCGGCGCTGGGCCCAGGCTTTCGGCGTGGACTTGTAGCCGCGGCACTCGGCCAGGAAGCGGGTGGCCTGGGACCAGGCCTTCTCAACGCCGAGGCGCTTGATGGAAAACTCCCGGACGTGGGACTTGCCGCCGGTCTGCACCTGCACGCGGAATGCCGGTGACGGCCGCCGCACCAGGTTGATGCCGCGCACGCCGGTGCTGTGGCGCTTGCCGGTGGAGGCTTCCCGCAGGCGTTTGGCCTTGGCTTTGTCCTGCTCTTCGCGCCACTGCTCGTCGAGGGCCTTGGCCTCCCGGCGCACTTCGCGCTGCTTGGTTTTGTTCAGGCCGATGAGGCTGAAGTACTGCTGACGCAGCTTGCCGTCGATGCTTCGGGCGACGCGCAAGAGCTGGCCGTCATTGAGTTCGTAAACCGCCAATTTTCGCTCCGTTCACGTAGGGTTTGCCCCGAGCGCCGGCGGAACCGGCGCTCGCGGACTCGAACGAGCCTCAGAGACGCTCTTCGAGTTCCGGCAGGGCCTGGAACAGATCCGCCACGAGACCGTAGTCGGCAACCTGGAAGATCGGAGCGTCCTCGTCCTTGTTGATGGCGACGATGACCTTGCTGTCCTTCATGCCGGCAAGGTGCTGAATGGCGCCGGAGATACCGACGGCGATGTAGAGGTCAGGGGCGACGATCTTGCCGGTCTGGCCGACCTGCATGTCGTTCGGCACGAAGCCGGCGTCCACCGCGGCCCGGGACGCGCCGATGGCGGCGCCGAGCTTGTCGGCGATGCCTTCGAGCAGCTTGAAGTTGTCACCGCTGCCCATGCCCCGTCCACCGGAGATCACCACGGACGCGGCGGTGAGGTCGGGGCGCTCGCTCTCGGCGATGTCGTCCTTCAGCCAGCTCGAAATGCCCTGGTCGTGCGCTGCGGACACCTCCTCGACGCTCGCGGAGCCGCCTTCCGCGGCCACCGGATCGTAGGCCGTGCCACGCACGGAAACCACCTTCTTGGCGTCGTTGCTCTTGACGGTGGCGATGGCGTTGCCCGCGTAGATCGGGCGCTTGAACGTGTCGGCGGAGACCACCTCGACGATGTCGGAGATCTGCGCGACGTCGAGCAGCGCCGCCACCCGGGGCAGGAAGTTCCGGCCGACGGTGGTGTGGGCGGTCAGCACGTGGTCGTAGTCGGCCGCCAGCTCGGCGACCAGTGCGGCCAGGTTCTCCGCCAGGCTGTGGCCGTAGGCGGCGTTGTCGGCGAGCAGCACCTTGGCGACACCGTCGACCTTGGCGGCTTCGTCGGCCACGCCGCGGCAGTTCTCGCCGGCGACCAGCACGTGAACATCGCCGCCGATTTCCTTGGCCGCCGCGACGGATACCCGGGTGGCGGCGTTGAGGGATTCGTTGTCGTGATCGGCTACAACCAGGATGCTCATGAAATCACCTTCGCTTCGTTCTTCAGTTTTTCGACCAGTTCGTCGACGCTCTCGACCTTGATGCCGCCCTTGCGCTCCGGCGGCGGCTCGACGGACAGGACTTCCACGGTCGGCTTCAGGTCGACGCCCAGCTCGTCGGCGGACAGCACGTCGAGGGGCTTCTTCTTGGCCTTCATGATGTTGGGCAGCGAGGCGTAGCGCGGCTCGTTGAGGCGCAGGTCGGTGGTGACCACGGCGGGCAGCTTCACCGAGATGGTCTGCAGGCCGCCGTCGACCTCGCGGATCACCTCGAGCTTGCCGTCTTCGACCTTGACCTCGGAGGCGAAGGTGGCCTGGGCCATGCCCGTCAGCGCGGCGAACATCTGGCCGGTCTGGCTGTTGTCGCCGTCGATGCTCTGCTTGCCGAAGATCACCAGATCGGCGTTCTCCTTCGCCTGCACCGCGGCGATGGCCTTGGCGATGCCGAGGGGCTGCGCGTCCTCGTCCGTCTCGACCAGGATGGCGCGGTCGGCGCCGAGGGCGAGGCAGGTGCGGAGCTGTTCCTGGGAGGCTTTGGTGCCGACGGTGACGGCAATCACTTCCTCTGCGGTTCCCGCTTCCTTCAGCCGTACGGCTTCCTCGATGGCGATCTCACAGAACGGATTGACGGACATCTTCACGTTGTTGAGATCGACGCCGCTTTTGTCCGGCTTGACGCGGACTTTGACGTTGTAGTCCACCACGCGCTTGACGGGAACCAGTACCTTCATGCAATGCCTCGAACGGTTCGGGTTGACAGAATGACCCTTGTGAATGAGCTGACAAGGGAAGCAAAACAGACCGCCACCCGCGCTGAGTCACTGCGCAGGGTTTGCGCGGACCCGCTGCGGACCCGGGCCCCGGCGGCTCCCAACCCCCGGAACGGCCCCGTCCGACGCTGATGACGTGGTGGCCGGCCCTCGAAAACGAGGGCGCGTATTTTCGCTTGGTGCTGCGTGACAGGTCAAGGTAAGGGAAACCCGTAGGAGCGGCCTCCCGGCCGCGACCCGGCGCGCAGCGGAAAAATTTCGTGGAAATCGGGCGATGAGCCGGCCAGGCGCCGTATCAGGGCGGTCGCGGCCGGGAGGCCGCTCCTACAGGAGGGTTTCGGGGGGAATCGATGGGGGCGGATTCGCCCCGAAGGCCGTGCAGCGACTATAATGCCGCCCTTTCACGCGATCTGGAGAGTGGTACATGGAACGGGAATCCATGGAATTCGACGTGGTCATCGTCGGCGGCGGTCCGTCCGGCCTGGCGGCGGCCTGCCGGCTGATGCAGCTCGCCGAGAAAGACGGCCGCGAGCTGACGGTGTGCCTGGTGGAGAAGGGTTCCGAGATCGGCGCGCACATTCTGTCCGGCGCCGTGTTCGAGCCCACCGCGTTGAACGAGCTGTTTCCCGACTGGAAGGAACGGGGGGCGCCGCTCAACAACCCCGTCACCCACGACGACGTCTATTACCTCGTCAACGACACCAACTACATCAAGGTGCCGGGATTCTTCGTTCCCAAGGCCTCCCACAACCACGGCAACTACGCGATCTCGCTGGGCAACCTGTGCCGCTGGCTCGGCGAGCAGGCCGAGGCCATGGGCGTCAACATCTTCCCCGGCTTCGCCGCCGCCGAGGTCCTGTACAACGAGGACGGGTCGGTGAAGGGCGTCGCCACCGGCGACATGGGCATCAGTGCGAGCGGCGAGCAGAAAGGCACCTTCACGCCCGGTTACGAGCTGCACGCCAAGTACACCATCTTCGCCGAAGGCTGCCGCGGCCACCTCGGCAAGCAGCTCATCCGCAAGTTCGAACTCGACAAGGATTCCGGCACCCAGCACTACGCGATCGGCCTCAAGGAGCTCTGGGAGATCGACCCGGACAAGCACGTGCCCGGCAAGGTGGTGCACAGCGTCGGCTGGCCCCTCGGCCACCTGGCCACCGGCTCCACCGGCGGCTCGTTCCTCTACCACCTGGAGAACAACGAGGTCGCCCTCGGCCTGATCGTCGACCTGAGCTACAAGAACCCGCACCTGTCGCCGTTCCACGAGTTCCAGCGCTGGAAGCACCATCCGCTGATCGCCAGCACCCTCGAAGGCGGCAAGCGCGTCTCCTACGGCGCCCGCGCCATCGTCAAGGGCGGCATCCAGGCCCTGCCGAAGCTGACCGTTCCCGGCGCCGTGCTGGTCGGTGACGACGCCGGCTTCCTGAACGTGCTGAAGATCAAGGGCAGCCACACCGCGATGAAGTCCGGGATGCTGGCCGCCGAGACCATCTACGGCAATCTCGGCGAGGCGGACGAGCCCGCCCGGGAGCTGCCGGAGTTCCGCCAGGCCTTCGAGAAGTCCTGGCTGTTCGAGGAGCTCGAGAGCTCGCGCAACGTCGGGCCGGCGCTGCACAAGTTCGGCGTGCTGGGCGGCTCCGCCTACGCGTTCCTGGACCAGTTCCTGCTGCGCGGCAACGCCCCCTACACCATGAGCGATCCGACGCCGGACTACGCCACCCTCAAGCCGGCCTCGGAGGCCAAGCCGATCGACTACCCGAAGCCCGACGGCGTGCTGTCCTTCGACCGGCTGTCCTCGGTGTTCGTCTCGAACACCAACCACGAGGAAGACCAGCCCTGCCACCTGCAGCTCGAGGATCCGTCGATTCCGATCCAGCAGAACCTGCCGAAGTACGACGAGCCCGCGCAGCGCTACTGCCCGGCCGGGGTCTACGAGGTAGTGGAGGAAGACAACGGCGAGAAGCGCTTCCAGATCAACGCCCAGAACTGCGTGCACTGCAAGACCTGCGACATCAAGGATCCTGCGCAGAACATCAACTGGGTGGTCCCGGAAGGCGGCGGCGGGCCGAACTACCCCAACATGTGAGGTAGACCACCCATCCCCCGTAGGAGCGGCCTCCCGGCCGCGATCCCAGCGTCCCCGGGGCAATCTCCCGCGGCCAATCGGCGGAGCGTGACGTAAGGCCGGTCTGATCGCGGCCGGGAGGCCGCTCCTACGGGCGGGGGTGTGGTTCAGATGCGGCCGAGGACGAACCGCTCGCCGCGGCTGTACACCACCAGCTCGCCGGACTCGGGCTCGGCGAGATCCACCAGCCGGTAGAACACCGGCCGCGTCAGCAGCGCCTCCAGGCCGTCGCGGACCGCGACGTAGGGCCGCGGCTCGCCGCTCTGCTCATCCACCCGCAGCGGGTGCTCGGCGTCCGCCACCACGTGATCGTCGACGTTGGTGGTGAACAGCAGTTCCCGGCGACCGCCCTCCCCCCGTGTCTCCATGTTCACCGCGGTGAACGGCGCGTCCTCGACTTCGATGGCGAGCTTCTCGGCCGGGGTGACCAGGCAGTAGCCGTCGGGATCGCGCCGCAGCACGGTGGAGAACAGTTTCACCAGTGCACCGCGGCGGATCGGCGAGCCTTCGTGATACCACGTGCCGTCACGGGCGATGCGGATGTCGATGCGACCTTCGCGCTCCGGCTGCCACCGGGCCACCGGCGGCAGCTTCTTGTCGGCCTGCAGGGCTTCCAGGGTCTCGAACAGGGCATCCACTTCGGTCATGCAGGGCATCCGCGGCGAATCTGGCGCCATGGTACGCGACCGGCCGGATCCGTGCGAAGTGCCGGCGCGGCCGTCAGTAGCGGGTGGTGAACGACTCGGCGAACTCCCGGAACGCCGTCTGCAACAGGGTCGGCGCCGAGGATTCCGGCGCGAACCAGTAGGGCGTGGCCTTGATCGCGGCAACCTCGATCACCTGCTGATCGGCCCGGCGTACCAGCGCGACCCTCAGGTGCAGGCGCGGCTGCAGGTCCGGCAGGTACTGATCCAGATCCACCACCTCCCAGAACGAGACCTTGCGCGCCGGCGGTACCGGATCGTCGGTGGGCCAGGACACCAGCAGCACGAGCGGCGCGTCGGCGGCCGGCCCGACACCGGGATAGGCCTGGTCCACGCCCGCCTGGGCCGCCGCCAGCCAGGCCGGATCCGGCGCCGGCGCCATCTCCACCACCTCGATGCGGGTGCCCCTGGGAAGCTGCCAGCGGGCCGTCGAGTCGACGTGGGCGCCGTGGGTGAGCCGCAGCCACTCCAGGGTGGCCGTCGTGTCCGCCTGGAAACGCTGCACGGTGCAGCCGGCCGACGCGCCGGCCAGCAGCAGCCACGCCAGAACCAGAGATGCCGCTCGGATGCTCATGCCCGCAGTATAGGCGAGCCGCGCCGGCTCACACGCCGTCGTCAGCGGAACACCACCGTGCGCTCGCCGTTCAGCAGAATGCGGTGCTCGGCGTGATAGCGGACGGCCTTGGCGAGCACGATGCGCTCCAGGTCCCGCCCCACGGCCGCGATCTCGGCGGGCGAGTTGCGGTGATCCACCCGCTCGACGCTCTGCTCGATGATCGGCCCCTCGTCGAGGGCGGGCGTCACGTAGTGGGCGGTCGCCCCGATCAGCTTGACCCCCTTCTGGTGGGCCTGATGGTAGGGCCGCGCGCCCTTGAAGCTCGGCAGGAACGAGTGATGGATGTTGATGATGCGCCCGGGCAGCGCTTCGCAGAACCGCTCCGTGAGGATCTGCATGTAGCGCGCGAGCACCACCAGGTCGACGTTCCGCTCGGCGATGGCTTCCAGCAGCTTGGCTTCCTGGGCCGCCTTGTTGTCGGCGGCGAACGGCAGGTGCAGGAAATCGATGTCCTCTGCGGCCGCCAGCGGATAGGCGTCCCGGTGGTTCGACGCGATCAGCGCGATGTCGATGGGCAGCTCGCCGAGCCGGGTGCGGTAGAGCAGGTCTGCCAGACAGTGATCGAGCCGGGACACCATGACCAGAACCCGCGGCCGCACGTCCAGGGGCCAGATCTCCCAGGACATCCGGTGCGCCTCGGCCACGGGCACGAAACCCTCGCGCAGCGCGGCCACGTCGTGGTCGCCGTTGAAGTGCACCCGCATGAAGAACCGGCCGCTGAACGCATCGCCGAACTGGTCGCTGTCGAGAATGTTGCAGCCACGCTCGAACAGCCAGCTCGTCACTGCATAGACGAGGCCGGTACGATCAGGACAGGCGAAGGTCAGTACGAATTCGGGCATGGTCGGTCCAGCAGCGGAGTCTGGCTCAAGCATAGCCGCTGGACGGCGGAACTGTCCGGATGCCCCGGACCGGGGCGACGCCCCCTGCAGCCGGGCGCCCCCGGCCGGCGTTCAGCCACCGATGAATTTCATCACCGTGACTTCGCCGGTGAAGCTCAGATCCTGCTTGTCGCCGAGGGCGCGCACCAGCAACGACTGGAGGCGCGCCATGGCCTGATGGTGGGGCTCCTGGAGCACCGGGCGCATGTCGTGGTTCGCGGCGTTGGACAGGCAGCCGTAGAGGAAGCCGTTCGACGACAGACGCAGCCGCGTGCAGGAGCTGCAGAACGGCTCGGTCTCGTTGGCGATGACGCCGAACGTGCCCCGGCCGGGAATCTCGAAACGCACGGCGGTAGCGTCGTACGGGGCGTCGGTGCGGGTGAACTCGTAGCGGGAGGCGATGGTCTCGAGGATCTCCTCCATGCCGAGAAAGTCCCGCTGAAATCCGTTGCCGTAGCGCAGATGGCCCATGTTCATGAGCTCGATGTAGCGCAGCTCCATGCCGTGCTCGAGGCAGTACTCCAGCATCGGCAGAAGCTGGTCCGCGTTGCGGGTGCGCATCGGCACCATGTTCACCTTCACCCGCAGACCGGCCTCGCGCATCAGCGCCATGCCGTGCAGCACCGTCGCCAGGTCGCCGCTGCGGGCGATGGCGCGGAAACGGTCGGCGTCGAGGGTGTCGAGGCTGACATTGATGCGGCGCAGACCCGAGCGGGCGATCAGATCGGCCTTGCGCGGCAGAAGCTGGCCGTTGGTCGTGACCGACACGTCGGTCAGGGGCAGCGCCATCACGGCGGGCAGCAGTTCGTCGAACTTGGGCGACAGCAGCGGCTCGCCGCCCGTGATCCGCAGCTTCTCAATGCCGGCGGCGTCCACCAGCAGCCGAACCGCGTAGATCAGCTCCTCCGCGGACAGCTCGTGGGACGCGGCCTGCAGCTTCTTGCCGTCGGGCACGCAGTACGTACAGGCATAGTTGCAGGCGGCGGTCAGCGAAACCCGCAGATTGCGGAACCGGCGCCCCAGGGCGTCGACGATCATGGGAGCCTCAGCGCTTCAGCGATGTTCATTGGCCTCATCCGGTGCCTATCGTAGGCCTCATCGTAGGCCTCAGAGCTGGCCTCACAATTGGCCTCACCTTTGCGGCGCGGCACCCACACCGCGCCGGCCTGGGAAGTATGACCGGACCGGCCCCGGACGAGTTCAGTATGCCACGAGCCCGCGCGCGCCCACAGCGGGCCGCTGGCGTTCCGGCGCGCGGCGGGCCGGCTGGGGACATTGTGTGACCGAGTTCCTGGCGGATTCCGGATTCTCTGCTTTACTCAGGGTGTCGGGACCTGCAACTCCCCCCCTCCCCCAACGATGCAGGTTTCGATTGAGAGCGATCACTGTTGCTCTCGTGTGTGACTCCTATGGTGTTGCCCGGCGCTCTCCCCAGAGGCCGGGCTTTTTTTTGCCCCGGATTCGACGCCCCATCGAAAGCAACTATCGCAATTCTTATCTATATATTTCAATTAGTTATGGGTGTTTCTTAGAGCTTTCCAGAGAATCCTGAAGGCTGCGCACATAGCCCTGCGCCCAGAACACCCGGTTGGACCCCTTCACCAGCAGCACGTCGCCGGCCCCCAGTTGCCCGGCGAGGGACCCGGTCAGAGCCTCGTCTGCCTGCTCGAACCAGCCGAGCCGCTTGCCCTCCGGCAGCGCGTCGTCCAGCGCCCGCATGCCCGCCCCCACGCACCAGACTCCGTCGAGGGCCTCGGCGAAGGGCGCCAGGCCCCGGTGGAACGCCGCGCTCTCCGAGCCCAGCTCCAGCATCTCCCCGAGCAGCGCGAAGCGCCGGCCGCCAGGGCGTTCGGCGAGCGCCGTCAGTGCGGCCTTCATGCTCTCCGGGTTGGCGTTGTAGCTGTCGTCGACCAGGGTCACGCCGGCGACCTCCAGCACCCGGCCGCGGCCGGGCGCGATCAGCGAATCCGGCAGCGCGCAGGCCGCCGCCGGATCCCGGCCGAGCGCGTCCAGCACGCACAGCACGGCGGCGAGAGACATCGCCCGGTGGGCGCCGCCCCCGGGAATGCGCGCCTCGAGCACCTGCCCGGCGACCCGGTAGCGGGCCTGCCCGGCGGTCACGTCCAGAAGCTGCACGTCGACTCCGTCACCGCGCCCGAAACGCCGCAGCCGCACCCCGTCCGGCAGCGCACTGACGTCGACGCCGTCCTCGACCACCAGCAGGCCGTCCGCCGGCAGGCCGGCACGGATGCTCAGCTTCTCCTCGGTCAGCGCGGCCATGCTGGCGAAGTTCTCGCGATGGGCCGGATGGACGTTGACCACCACGGCGACGTCCGGTGCCACGAGCTCGGACAGCGGGCCGATCTCGCCGGGATGGTTGGTGCCGATCTCGTAGACGGCGGCGCCGGCGTCCCGCGGCGTACGGGCGAGCGAGACCGGCACGCCGATGTGATTGTTCAGGCTGCCCGCCGTCGCGAAGGCGTCGAGCGCCGCCGCCAGCATGCCCTTCACCGTGGTCTTGCCGCTGCTGCCGGTGACCGCGACCACCGGGCAGCGGAGCCGCCCGCGCGCCGCCCGGCCGAGCGCCCACAGGCCGTCGAGGGTGTCCGGCACCTGCAGCGCCGGCGCCCCGTGGGGCCGGCCGTCGTGGCCGAGCACGCCGACCGCGCCGGCGGCCAGGGCGGCCTCGATGAAGTCGTGGCCGTCACGGTCCGAGCGATGGCTCGGATTGAACCGGGGCCCCGGGTCGCCCGCCAGCGCGACGAACAGATCGCCCGCGACCACCTGCCGGGAATCGAAGGCGATGCCGGAGACGTCAGGCCCCGGCGACTCCGCGACCCCGGCCGCGCGGCACAGCTCCGGCCAGCGCCACAGCGGGGTCACAGCGCTTCCGCCTGCTCGCGCAGTACGAACTTCTGCACCTTGCCGGTGGACGTCTTCGGCAGGTCGCAGAACACCACGTGCTTCGGCGCCTTGAAGTGGGCCATGTGATCCCGGCAGAACGCGATGATCTCCTCCGCGTCGGCCGTCTCACCCGGCTTCAGCGTGACGAAGGCACATGGCGTCTCGCCCCATTTGTCGTCGCTGCGGGCCACCACGGCCGCTTCCTGCACCTTCGGATGCCGGTACAGGGTGTCCTCGACCTCGATGCTGGAGATGTTCTCTCCGCCGGAGATGATGATGTCCTTGGAGCGGTCCTTCACCTGGATGTAGCCGTCCTCGTGCCACACCGCCAGGTCACCGGAGTGGAACCAGCCGCCGGCGAAGGACTCCGACGTCGCCCGGGGATTCTTCAGATATCCCTTCATGACGTTGTTGCCGCGCATGAACACCTCGCCCATGGTCTCGCCGTCCCGGGGCACGGGCTCCAGGGTCTCCGGGTCCGCCACCATCAGCCCCTCGAGCATGTGACCGCGAACGCCCTGGCGGGACTTCAGCGCGGCGCGCTCGGCATCGGGCAGGTGGTCCCAGCGCCGGCCCTGCCAGGCACACAGCGTGACGGGCCCGTAGGTTTCGGTCAGCCCGTACACGTGGGTGACCTGCATGCCGAGCTTCTCCATGCCTTCGATCACCGAGGCCGGCGGCGCGGCCCCGGCGGTCATCACGGCGACGGGATGGGTGACCCGGGCCTTGTCGGCCGGGTCGGCGGACAGCAGCGTGTTCAGCACGATGGGCGCGCCGCAGAAATGGCTGACCCCGTGCCGGGCGATGGCTTCGAACACCGCGTCGGCCCGCACGTGGCGCAGGCACACCGAGGTGCCGGCAGTGGCGGCCAGGGTCCACGGAAAGCACCAGCCGTTGCAGTGAAACATCGGCAGCGTCCACAGGTAGACCGGATGCTGGCCCATGCTCCAGGTCAGGGCATTGGACACGGCGTTCAGGTAGGCCCCGCGATGGTGATAGACGACGCCCTTGGGATTGCCCGTGGTCCCGGAGGTGTAGTTCAGAGCGATGGCCTGCCACTCGTCGGCCGGCAGCGACCAGTCGTGGTCCTCGCGCCCTTCCGCCAGCAGTTCCTCGTAGTCGAGCTCGCCGATCAGCTCTCCGCCGCCGAACGTGGCGTCGTCGATGCCGATCACCAGCGGCGGATCGTCCATGCCGGCCAGCGCCTCGCGGGCGACGGGACCGAACTCCCGGTCCACCAGGAACACCCGGGCCTCGCCATGCTCCAGGATAAACCGGACGATGGGCGCGTCCAGCCGGATGTTGATGGCGTTGAGCACTGCGCCGGCCATGGGCACGCCGAAGTGCGCCTCGAACATCTCCGGCAGGTTGGCGGCCATGATCGCCACGGTGTCGCCGGTTGCCACGCCGCGGCGCTGCAGGGCCGACGCCAGCCGGCAGCAGCGGCGGTAGACCTGGTCCCAGGTCAGGCGCCGGTCGCCGTGCACCACCGCGACGTGCTCGGGGTAGATGTCGCGCGTGCGCGCCAGAAAGGACAGCGGGCTCAGCGCGGCGTAGTTGGCCGCGTTCCGATCCAGGTCCCGGTCGTAGATGTTGCCGCTCATGATTCTCCCACCCTGCCCCGGCCGTACCCGGGCTTCGACGCCGACACGAGACCACATCGGCCCGATGCCGACAAGGCCCGGCGCCGGTGTGCCCATGATAGGCTTGTGGCGATTTCCGACCCATCGGATTTGCCGAAGCGAGACTCATGAGCGACCAACCCGACAAGCCCGGACTGTTTTCCCGGATCGGCGCCTGGCTGACCCGGATACGTCTGATTCTGTCCAATCTGATCTTCTTCACCCTGCTCGCGGTGTTCCTGGTGATCGCGTTCTCGGGGGTCCCGGTGCCCCAGGTGCCGGAGCGGGCGGCGCTGGTGCTCGATCCGCGGGGCGCGATCGTGGAGGCGCGCTCGCCGGTGGACCCGATTCAGCAATGGCTGGCGCCCCAGGCGGTGCTCGCGGAGACCGAGCTCACCGAGCTGCTCGACGCGCTGGCCCATGCCGCCGACGACGAGCGCATTCCCATGGTCGTGCTCGACCTGGACGACCTGCAGTTCCTGTCGATCGCCCACGCCAACGCCATCGGCGACGCCCTGCAGCGCCTGCGGGACGCCGGCAAGCAGGTGGTGGCCTACGGCAGCGGCTACGCCCAGCAGACCTATCTGGTGGCGAGCCACGCCGACGCGGTGTACATGCATCCGCTGGGGCAGGTGCTGCTGCCCGGATACGGCATCAGGAACCTGTACTTCAAGGGGCTGCTCGACGAACTGAAGATCAACGTCCACGTGTTCCGCGCCGGCCGCTACAAGGAATTCGTCGAACCCTGGACCCGCCAGGACATGTCCCCCGAGGCGAGGGAGGCCAACGGCGAGCTGGTCGACGCCCTCTGGGCCCAGTACGGCGACCGGGTGATGCAGAACCGCCGCCTCGAGGCCGGCCGTTTCCAGCGCTATACGAACGACTACGCCGACGCGGTGACCGAGACCGACGGTGACTTCGCGCGCCTGGCGGTGGAATACCACCTGGTGGACGAGCTGCTGACCCCGGATCAGGCGCGGGCCCGGGTGGCGGACGCAGTCGGCTACGCGGACGACGGCGGCTTCAACGGCATCGGCTTCCGGAGCTATCTCGAGGCCGTCGACGGTGAGCCCCAGGCGCGCGGCTCCGGCCCTCAGGTCGGCGTGATCACCGGCCAGGGGCCGATCGTCATGGGCAGCCAGGTCGGCGGCGTGATCGCCGCCGAACGCATGATCCAGGTGATCCGCCGGGCCCGGGAGGACGCCGACGTGCGGGCCCTGGTGGTGCGCCTGGACTCACCCGGTGGCAGCGCCTTCGCCTCCGAGCTGATCCGCCAGGAGCTCGAGCTCACCCAGCTCGCCGGCAAGCCGGTGGTGGTGTCGATGGGCCCCGTCGCCGCCTCAGGCGGCTACTGGATCTCGTCGACGGCGGACGAGATCTTCGCCGAGCCGTCCACCATCACCGGATCGATCGGCGTGTTCGGCATCCTGCCCACCTTCGAGGACAGTCTGGCCGGCATCGGCGTCACCTCCGACGGCGTCGAGACCACGCCGCTGTCGACCATGGACCCCTTCACCGGGCTCAACGACAGCGCCCGGCAGGTGTTTCAGACCGGCACCGAGCGGACCTACGAGCGATTCACCCACCTGGTCGCCAGGGGCCGGGACCTGAGCCTGGAGCGCGTGGCCGAGATTGCCGAGGGTCGGGTGTGGATCGGCAGCCGGGCGGCCGAGATCGGACTGGTGGACACCCTGGGCGGACGGCAGGCCGCCATCGCCCGGGCCGCCGAGCTCGCCGGCCTGGAGGACTACGGTGTGAAGCCCCTGGCGCCGCCGCTCTCCCCCCGGGAGCTGCTGCTGCGCCAGCTCACCGGCAACGCCTGGACGGACGGCATGGCGCGCTGGCTGTGGAACGACGGCGGCGCCGGAACGGCAGCGCCGCTCGTGCGGCGGCTGCGGGAAACTTGGGATCTGGTGGAGCGGCTGAACGACCCGCAGCACAGCTATGCGCTGTGCCTCACCTGCCGGATCGCGGCGCCCTGACGCCGCGCCCGCGCAGGCGGGGCCGGATCAGAACAGGCGGACCCGGG
>CEVF01082326.1_pt1 | contig 16361 bp, 11 predicted proteins | sample 356441 | NCBI WGS metagenome assembly CEVF01 (sample SAMEA2622765, study PRJEB7988) | marine metagenome | biome: marine biome (ENVO:00000447); feature: surface water layer (ENVO:00002042); material: "saline water (ENVO:00002010), including plankton (ENVO:xxxxxxxx)" | depth 5 m
AACCCACCCTGAGCAACGTCAATTCCCTTAAGCACCATCTTTAACTGTTGTTTATTGGGTGAGACATCCATGGCAACATCCTGGGAGATAAGTGCTTTGTCAATCAAGCTTTTTAAAGACATGTTAAAGTCCTGCATTCGGTCTTGGGTTCCCAATCGCACTGCATCCGAGAGCTTTTCGTCCTCTTCCTCGATGACTAATTTTCGGATCATGCTATTCATGATCATGACCTCGACAGCGGGTACTCGGGAACAACTTTTGGATATCGATGGCAGTAACTTCTGCGCAACGACCGCTTTCAAATTTGTTTCAAGTGCACTTCTCAACGATGCATGCATATCCTGCGGAAATAGATCCAAAATACGGTTGATAGTCGATGCTGCGCTCGAAGCGTGGATGGTGCCAAACACCAGGTGGCCTGTCTCTGCAGCATGGATGGCTGTCTGGAAGGTTTCCCGATCCCGCATTTCTCCCACGAGCATGACATCAGGGTCCTCACGCACGGCGTGTTTCATACCCAGTTCAAAATCTTTAACATCGATTCCAATTTCACGTTGATTGATAAGGCATTTATTTTCGCGAAATAGAAATTCGATTGGATCCTCGAGCGTCAGGATATGCTTTCGATAATGATCGTTAATCCAATTCAACATTGAGGCAATCGTAGTGCTTTTTCCTGAACCGGTGACTCCAGCGACAAGAATTAATCCCTGGTCGAATTGACATAGGTCCTCGATAACATCCGGTAGATGCAGCCCTTTAAAATCCGGGATCTGGTTATTAACTCTCCGAGCTACCATTCCAACGTGCCCCATCTGTGTGAGCATGTTTACGCGAAATCGCCACTGTGTCCCATCGACGTCGATCATGTATGCGAAGTCTGCACCGCCCTCAGATTCATAGATTGCCCGATTTCTCTCATCCATCAGCGGATAGCACAGGTCTCGCATCTCAAGCGGACCAATCGGATCATGCTTTAGTGGGCGCAGGGATCCGGCGACACGGACGTACGGGGGCTGTCCCACTTTCAGGTGCAGGTCGCTGCCATCGAGTTTCACCACAGCTCTGAATATTTTGTCGACCGAAAGGTCGTTTGCCCGGTCAAGCTTTAGAGTGGGATCAGTTGCCATCAGCGTATCCTCAAAATGAAGTTGAAGCCCTGAGTGAATATTGTAATCGTATTGAGTGGGGCATATCAGAGCCGAACTGGAATGCCGCAATCCCGCATGAACTGCTTGGTATCCGCAATGGAATACTCTCCGAAATGGAAAATGCTGGCGGCAAGAGCCGCATCTGCCTTGCCGATCTGGATAGCATCGGCAAGGTGCTTAGGGTGTCCTGCACCGCCACTAGCAACGACTGGAATAGAAACGGCTGTGCTGACTGCGCTTGTGATCTCCAGGTCATACCCATCTTTGGTCCCGTCGCAATCCATGCTTGTTAACACGATTTCGCCCGCTCCCAAACGTTCCACTTCTCGTGCCCAACTCACCGCTTCCAGGCCGGTAGCGATGCGACCACCGTGAATAAAAACCTCCCAAAAGGTATTCCCGTTTTTTTCAACCCTTTTAGGGTCGATGTTCACAACAATGCATTGGCTCCCAAACCTCTTGGCCGCCTGTTCGATAAACCGTGGCTCTTTCACCGCCGTCGAATTGATTGAAACTTTATCGGTGCCTGAAATTAAGAGTTGCCGGATATCATCCAGAGTACGGATGCCACCGCCGACTGTCATGGGCATCGAAATCACATCGGCTGTCTTGCGAACAACATCAACCATACACTCGCGAGCTTCGTGACTGGCAGTAATGTCTAAAAAGACCAGCTCGTCGGCTCCTTCCTTTTCATAGCGAATGGCGACTTCAACGGGGTTGCCGGCATCTCGCAGACCGACAAAGCGTGTGCCTTTCACCACGCGACCCTGATCGACATCCAGGCATGGAATCACGCGTTTGGTAAGCATGTCAATATTCTCATCGTGTTTAATGACACTCGATTTTGAATAGGAGCATTCGCAATATCCACGATAGGCACAGCACAAATAGCCGTTAAGATAATAGCTTGAAAAAATTCCCGGGCGAAATCCAAATTTAAGTTGCTCCTGGCAGCGGGTCAACGGGTTGATGGTCTGAGGTGTTTTGGAAAATCCAAAGAGAAAAAAGATTTATTTCCTACCGATGCACGATGTCCAGATGCTCCCATTTTCGGAACGTTCCAGCGTCGCTCATGCGATTGCTTGGGCCGACCGTGTGCTTCCCGATTTAGATACCGAAGATATTGCAAGCGTGCACTCGGACGGCCGAGTTTTAGCACGGACGATTACCAGTAGAGTGAATGTGCCAGGCTTTCATCGCAGCATGATGGATGGCTTTGCGGTGCGTGCGATCGAAATTGAAAAAGCTACTGAATCTGATCCGGTCCTTTTACGCGTTGCCGGCGAAATTTATCCCGGCGACGCAACACCCCGTTCAATGGCTGCAGGTCAAGCGGTCCGGATCATGACTGGCGCTCCAGTGCCTGCGGGTGCCGATGCGGTGATTCCAGTGGAGCATGTTCATTTACGGGAGAGCGCCATTTTGATTGATCATCCCGTGATTGCAGGTAAGCACGTTGGACTGCCGGGAGAAGATGTTGCCTGCGGTCAGTGTGTACTCGAAGCGGGACGACGTATTCGGCCACAGGATATCGGCCTGCTTTCATCGATCGGTATTAATTCGGTTTCCGTTTTGCGTAAACCGAGGGTGCATCTCGTTACCACCGGAAATGAATTACTTCCAGCCGGCACAACACCGGTCGATTGCATGATCGCCGATGCAAATAGTCCGATGCTCAAATCGCTTGTGAATCGCGACGGTGGTGAGTTCACATTTTCCGGTATTGTTCCTGACAATCCGGCGTCTATTCTTGAGGCTCTGAAAGTCGATACGGATATTCTGATCATCTCCGGTGGATCGAGTGTGGGCTGCGAAGATTATGTGCCACATTTGCTCGCCAGATATGGAGAACTTGGAATCCACGGCATTCGGATGCGTCCCGGGTCACCGATCGGCATGGGGATGTTTCAGAACCATCCCGTTTTTATCCTTCCGGGAAACCCGGTGGCCTGCCTTTGCGGATACGATTTTTTTGCAGGTCGCGCGATCCGTAATCTGACCGGCCGAGGTAGCGCTCTTCCGTACCGCCGGAATCGAATTCCACTCGGCGAATCTCTTAAATCGATTGAAGGTCGGACCGATTATGTCCGCGTGCAGGTTACCGCAGATGGCGTGTTTAAAAGCAGCCAGCAGGGTGCATCGATGCTTTTTTCAGCGGTGCAGTCGGATGGTTTTCTCATCATCCCCGAGTCAGCGGCTGTGGTTTCGCCCGGCGAGACTGTGACTGTTTATTATTACTGAGAAATAACAGCGGTATGAATCGCTAAAGCTCTCTCAGCCGCCCGCATGCCCCCGACTGCTTGTCTTGAGCGCGGCGGTGTAACACACCATCGAACGAAAGCCGACGTGCAGCGATCGGTGCCGTGGCATTGGCGGACCATTTCCCTCCGGAAAGATGTCATCCGAACCAGTCGCCGCTGTATCAAACAGTAATCGCCAGTCGAAAGAGCGCGATTTTGCAGGAAGCACAAATTCAAGATCCCGGTCTTCGGCATTAAATAGCAGCAGGACGTGCCGTCCGCCAGAATATCCCTCGGTTTCTCCGACTGCCCGCAGCAGACAGGTCAAGGTTTTTTCATCTTGATCCCAGCAGACGGTTTCTCCAGTTAGGTCGTACCAGCTCACATCGGGTAGTTCGCCCGGTTTCCGGGCAACCCCCTGCAGAAAGGTTTCCCGGCGGAGTGTGGGTTCCAATTTGCGAAACTCGATCAACGTTCGGGCAAACCTAACTAAATCTTCGTGCTGTTCGACCAGTGACCAGTCGAACCAAGAAATTTTATTGTCCTGGCAATAAGCGTTATTGTTACCAAGTTGAGTCCGGCGACATTCATCGCCAGAAACAATCATCGGAACGCCTTGACTGACCAGCATGGTTGCCAGCATATTTTTAATTTGTCTTTGACGAGTGATGATTACCGTCTCTTGGTCCGTCGGACCTTCGATCCCGTAGTTTGCGCTATGATTGTTATCATCCCCGTCCCGATTGCCCTCACCATTAGCTTCATTGTGTTTGCGCGAATAACTGACCAGATCATTCAGGGTGAAACCATCATGGGAGGTCACGAAATTAATACTGTGGTAGGGCTTGCGACCACCCCTTTGATAAAGATCACTGGAACCAGCTAATCGAGTTGCCAATTTTCCACGTAACTGACTGTCACCGCGCCAAAAACTTCGGACATCATCACGATATTGTCCGTTCCATTCTGCCCAACGCAAATTGGCAAACGTGCCGACCTGATACGCACCGGCCGCATCCCATGCTTCGGCAATAATTTTTGTGTCTGCCAACATCGGGTCTTCACCAATCATCTCCACCAGCGGAGGATTGGCGACAAGTTGGCCGTTGCGGTCGCGGCTCAAAATCGAGGCAAGATCGAAGCGAAATCCATCTACGTGGTAATTGTGAACCCAATGCCTTAGACAATTGAAGATCATTTCACGACAGATGGGATGATTGCCGTTGATCGTGTTCCCGCAGCCAGAATAGTTGCGATAAAATCGGCCGCCATTTTCCAGCATGTAGTAAACGCGATTTTCCAGCCCTTTAAAGCTAAGCGTCGGTCCCAGTTCATTCCCCTCGCACGTGTGATTGAAAACCACATCGAGAATCACTTCAATCCCGGCCTGATGCAATGCCTTTACCATTTGCTTGAATTCGTGAACCTGGGATCCTGGCTCCTGACCAACTGCATAACCGCGATGGGGTGCAAAAAAAGCCATCGGGTCATAGCCCCAGTAATTAGGATGCTTTAAATCATTTCCCTGACAATCTTTAATTGGAAACTCGTGAACCGGCATCAATTCGATCGCGGTTACGCCAAGCGATTGAAGATAAGGAATTTTTTCGATTACGCCGAGGTAGCTGCCCGGATGCTCGACCCCGCTGGTTTCAGACTGAGTGAATCCGCGTACATGCATTTCATAAATTACTGTTTCTGAGAGGTTGCGACGAAGATGGCGATCTCCATCCCAGTCAAAGTCATCATCGACGACCACACATTTTGGTGGCCTGATAATGCCGTCGTCAGACTGCAGAAACCTTCCGGCAAGCGCACGGGCGTAAGGATCGATTAACCGTGCGGTTCCATCAAAACGATGTCCCATTTCCGGGTCGTATGGCCCGTCCGCTTGGATGTGGTAGAGCTGTCCCGGTGCAAGGTGCGGTGCAAAAATGCTCCAGACATCGCCCCAGCGATCTGACTCCGGATCGTAGTGAAGTATGGCTGCAGGCTCGTGATCCTCGATGGAATCATAGAGTAGCACTCGCATTGCGGTTGCACTACGACTGAAGACGGCAAATTGCACGCCGCCATCATGGACGATGGCCCCGTAGGGCAATGGGTGGGTAAACTGAAGCGTTGCAGACGGCTTGGAATGGAGTGGCATAAGCATGGAATAGTACCTACCGCGTACGATTTCACAAACCGCATCTGATGCAAAATCGTCCAGACCGGCAGTGTGGCGATGTAAAATTTGCAGATAAAATCAACTTGTACCCAATAAATACCACATTCTGCTCCCGAGGCAGACAAATTTGATAATTTGTAAATATCTAACGACCAGGCACTTATCATAAACTTTGCTGGCGATGACAGCCGGAGCGGCTGGAGAATTTGCTCTGCCGTGCGACGACCAAAACGAGTGGTCTCGAGGGATTCTTATTCGGCGTTCCAGCGTGCCACGTCCTTGGCGGCATAGGTCACGATCATTTGGGCACCTGCCCGATGCATGGCAACCAGCATCTCAAGGGTCGCTGCCCGCTGATCGATCCACCCTTGCTCTGCGGCAGCGCGGACCATGCTGTATTCCCCGGAAACGTTGTAAGCCGCAAGAGGAACTCCGGGGAATTGATTTTTGACCTTAGCGATGACATCCAGGTAGGCCAGAGCCGGTTTTATCATAATCATGTCAGCGCCCTCTGCCAGATCTAGCGCGACTTCGCGGATCGCTTGATCAGCCGACACGGCAGGATCCATTTGGTGGGACTTTCGGTTACCGGCCACCGGTATACTCTCTGCCGCATCACGAAACGGACCGTAAAAACTGCTCGCATATTTTGCCGCATAACTAAGAATAGGAAGGTGTTCATATCCGCCCTGATCGAGGCCCTTACGGATCGACTCCACCATGCCGTCGATCATACCGCTCGGGGCGACCATATCTGCCCCGGCGTTCGCATGGCTTAATGCCTGACGAGCAAGCAATTCGCATGTAGCGTCATTGTCCACATCCGTGTATCCCCCAGTCTCCGAAACAATCCCACACTGTCCGTGATCGGTATATTCACAGAAACAAACATCTGAAATTACCAATACATCGGGGGCGGTCTCTTTCGCTTTATGCAATGCCTGCTGAATAATCCCATCGCTGCACATGGAATCGCTACCACGAGCATCTTTTTCCGAGGGTATACCGAAGAGCATCACCCCACCAATCCGCAACGCTTGCACCTCAGATAATTCGTCCCCGAGTTGATCAATCGAAAGCTGTGCATGCCCGGGCATGGAGGCTATCGGTTTGCGAACCTTTGTGCCACTGCATACGAAAAGCGGCAAAATCAGTTTACTCGGTGAGATTTGAACCTCCTGAACCAAGGAGCGTACCGCCGGAAGATAACGTAAGCGGCGCATCCGCGTGGTGGGAAACATCCCGACGAATTGTTTACGATTTTCAGATTCCATGAATCTATTTTAAATCGCGAAACGGTACGGAACAAGAATCAGAAAACAAAGCGCGACTAGAAATCCCTGGCGTAGGGCATGTGACGAAGAATATTAGGGCATTTCTGTTTTTATCCATTGTTCTAGAACACGGATCAGATATTTGATCTGCGAATCATTCAACACCGTTGCCCGTTCGCTTCCACGCCATTCTACGAGGCAACCGCGACGGCATGGGGCGGCATGGGGCGGCCCCATGTTGAGCCAAAAAAGCGGATGCCCACGCGTGGGCATCGGTTTTCCGTTGTTCCGTTGTGTAGGTGTATTGCGTCCGCAATTCGACCCTAAGGCAATGATTCTGCATGCGCAAAAAACACATGCGTTGTTTTTTACTCTCGATAGCGTTTACTGCGATGTCTGAATTGGCTTTGGACGCAGAGGCGTTCGAGTTTCACAAACAGTGGATCCAGATCATTCACCGCATTACCCTATGCCAGTCACTTGCTAGCGGACTCTCGACGGGATCACCGCTTTGAATCATCGTACAGCATCGACTCAAGCACAGTATGCATCTACCCGCTTTTTGAAGGTCTCGTGTTCCTCCCAGATGGCCTGGGGGAGCTTCTTGGGGGTTCCCCGCCCAACGCTTTCTGTCTCCAGTCCGTTTTCGATTTGGTGGAGCCAATCTTCCCGGTTGTCCACTTCACTCTGAAGGGCCTCTTTGTCGGGCACAAGAATCTCGGCGAGTTGTTGGATAGTTGTTGTCGATTTGAGACCACTTATGTCGATATGTTCCGGTTGTGGAACAAGACCCATCGGAGTCTCCACCCACCAGTCCTCTCCCGCAAGTTCCCGCACGGCCGCATCAAGAACGCGATAGTTTGCTCCGAATCCATCCCAGACAAACTGCCCCGCATCATTGCGACGGAACCAGTTGACGCTGAATACAACAGGCGGTCGGGGAGTATTTTGCGGCAGAGCAAGCCATTTCTGCGCATAATCGCTCACGTTGAATGCGATAAACGGACGATTTGCCATAGGATCGTAACGAGGTTTTTGTCCCACGGCAGCAGCGGTCGGCTCGCTGAATTGACACAACGCGTGGTATACCGCTTCGTTCCAAGTACGGGCGCGACTGATCAGTGGATGCAGCTTGCTCGAGCGACCACCGATCAGACAAACATCCAGTGGCACACCCTCCGGATTGTGGTAATCCTCTTCTAAGTGAGGGACGTTGCGAATTGGCATTGTGACACGGGCATTTTTCTGATCCTTCTCCTCATCATCTGCGCTGATTTGATCGCCGAGCCAGTTCCAGGTAGTGATCCCGTTACCCGCCGGGAAATCTTCTCCACTATCAGTCCACCAGACCTGTTTACTGCCATGATGGTCCACGAGGACCTGATTTGTAAAAATGGGCCCCCCTTCACAGTCCTGAACTTCAGGCTTCGGGTGTCGCAAGGCCTCCATCAGCATCTTGTTGGCAAAATCACTCATGCCTTTCGTAACACCAAAAATACCGGACTCAATGTTGTTCACGTAAAGTCTGCCGTCGCCCTTTTTCGTAGCCCCCCCGATAATGTCATCACCGAGCGTGAATACCTTCTTTTGGGCCATGGGCCCCTCTGAAACACCGTTTGCGATATTCGTTTTCCCGCACATGCTTGGGAACGCAGCGCCAAAATGAATCCGTCGGTCACCGTAGTCGATACCGAATAACGCCATGTGCTCCACAAATTCGATGCCTACATCCTCATCAGGGTGCGATTTTCTTCGAGAATTTTCTAGCGCTTGTATCCCTACCAATCGCAAGCCGAAAATTTTCTTGGGGCCGAGCGCATTTCCACCGTAATCGCTGTTGATCGTGCGACAGTAAAGTTCCTCAGGAAAGTGCGTGATCCATCGGTCTACTTTGTTTAGCGTGCCGTAGCTGTGGGTAATCCGTGGAAAGCGAGACGGCTTTTCCAGGATTCTCCAGCCGTCTTGAAGATTGCTCATCCGATAGAGGTTGCAAACCACATTTGCGCTATCGGTCAACTGGACCCCGGCTGACGCAAACTGACTTTCGGCCGGGTTGGTGACAAACGGGACCACATACATGGTCCGTCCCCGCATGCTTCCGTCAAAGAGCTGATCAAGTTTGCAATGCATCTCCGTCGGATCAATCCAGAAATTTAGAGGTCCGGCATCGACCGGGTCTGCGGTGCAAATCACCGTACGCTCTTCAACACGCGCCACATCATTCTTGTCACTGCGAGCGTAAAAGGAACGCTTGCCATACACTTGCTCGTCGAGTCGCGTGTAGGCCCCCGATGCCTCCAGTTCATTCTCCAGTCGAATGATCTGGTCGACATTGCCGGTGATGATTTCGACATTTTCAGGTTTGCAAAGAGCCACCTCCCTGCGAATCCAATCCTGAATGTGTGCAGGAAGTGACGCGATCGTCGAATCAATAGAACTGGTATGTAGCGATGGATCAGTCATTGGGATCAGATCTTTTTGATCAGTAGCGTGAACGGACTCGCGGGACCTAACCCAATGAGTGATACGGCTGATTGATTATAATGGTTTGAGTTTGCCTATATAGCGATAGCGGCTAAAAAACCTCTCTCAACGCAATCGCAATTCAAATTTTTGGGATAAAGTAGACAACTACGGTTTGAGACAACAGAACCGGTCACGGTGGCGAGAATCGTCTATCGGATTCGTGGTGATGTCCGTTATCGGTCGTCCTCTCCGTCTTTCGGGAACGCAAAGCCTGCGGGCGGTTCGTTTTCGGAGTTCCGATTTGGTTCGCCTGGATCGATCAGCACGAAGCCGCTCCAGAAGAATGGGTGTCGACCGGTCACAGGCGGTCCTTCAGGATCCGAATCGACTCTGGGTTCATTAGCAGGATCCACCTCGGTCTGATCGACAATTTGCACTGCCCGTTGCCAGGCATCTGAGGCCGAGGAATTCGGTAATTCTTGAATAAACTCCTTGAGTAACTCTGTTGCAACCCGCCCCCCGGTCCGCCAGCGACTAATTAAGAGTGTTCGGCTACCCGCACCGAGCAGACCCATACTCGTTAAAAACAGTTCGTCTCCAATTCGATTCATTCCTTTGTTCTTAATATTTTTAAGACTGTTCTCGGACGGTGTATGGAAACCGGGCAGCAATATCACATCGGGGCTGGGCCACGGTAACTTTAACCACTCTCCAATAGTCGATCCTTCTTTACCTCGATCAACTTGTAATGGTGCTAGATCAAGCGGGGCATTAACACCATTGTCGAGATCATCCCATACGAGCAACCCGTCCAGCAAGCTCACGAAAGCGTGTCCGTGCATCTTGAAGGACTGACTGACCACGCTCGATTTGGTTACTAATTTTTCAACCGCATCAGTGACCTGCGCTGCGACATCCGGATCTTCACCCGGATAGAGTTGTCCTTGCACAATGGCCCACGCACCCGATTGTTTTCTCCCGCGACCATCCCCCTGAGCTAACCCTAGTGTCGGGGCATAGCGGATTCGGACTCCAGAAAGTAATGTTTCTCCACCTTCACTATCCAGCGGTAGGGCGCCGAAAGGGATATACCAATAAAAGTGATCGGGAACGATAGTCAACTCATTGATATTTTTACCAAGATCGATCTTCGCCCCTTTGGTGAGCGATTGAAGAAGTGCCTGCGCGGACGGTCGCCAGCGATTCGCATCAATTTCAGAGGTTTTGATTGCACCATTGGGCTCGCGATGCCCCATCATCCGCAACAAATCTTTTAAATGAACTTGCACCTCTTGGGGTGAATCGATTCGCCAAACGCGCTGGTTGGATTTCGTAATTAGACAACCATAGTGTGCTTGCGACGCAACATGCAGCATCAATATCGCTTCACCCTCGCCCAAGCGACTCTGGATATCTTTGCCTTTGTTAGGTGGGGGAAAAACCATTTCGACCGGCTCTCTCCGCACCACCATCGGTAACAACATTTTTTCTTGGGCTCGATTAATCTTAAGTAGTTCGCCAAAGAGTTTTTCTTGCTGCTTAACAGATTTTATTGCTGCTGGAAGCAACGAGCCCTGTTTGATCTCTCCGCGGATAGCGTCCGATTGTTGGGTCAATTTGCCAAAGCGAGGAAATGCGGTGAGAAATTCTTGGCGTTGCAGGGTCGCCGTCTGGGGCAAGGCGGCAGCATCCGCCTGCATTAACCAGCGAAGATTTAGTAAACGACCGCCCAGTGGTTGCGTACTGAAGAACCGCGCACATCTCACCCGGTCGGCAATCTCCATGGCCTCCAGCGGTTTTTCACGTTTGATAGCTGCATTGAACCAATGCTCAAGCGCAACAAATTGGGGAATCAAAAGTTGACTCCACGCTTCCAACGGTTCGTGCCGCCAGACGATCGGGCTCGGTTGCCCGAGTACTTTCGCAAAGAGTTGCATTGCAATTCGGTCACGGATGGCACCTTGTTGATATGATCTATTGACCAGCAAAACGTGAAACAAGCGAACCGAACCTTGTCTTTCGAAACGCATGACATCTGCGAGTATTCGCCCCGCGGACTGCATATCACTACGAATCATGGCAATCACAAATGCAACATAATTGGCCTCCGCACCAATGCGACTGCCAGCAATTTTATTTCGTCGCAGTATTGGTTGCACGCGGTTGAGCGTCGCCTCCGCCTCCTTGATGTTTCCGGCGTTAGCGAATCCCTCGGCCGTTCTGATCAACAGTGACGCATACGTCTCCTCAAGGTTATTTCGCTTTGCCCAGATAATTGCATCAGCAAAGTTGGGCGGTACACCACTTCGTCCGCTTGCAGTATGTGCGACAAAGGCCAATTTGAATGCCTCTTGGACGACCAACTGCTGGTTGTAGTAAGCGGCAGAGAGGGCGGCTGCCTGGAAAAAATTTGTGGCCTGATCGTAACGAGACTCTTTCAGATTCAGCCGACCAAGTTCTAGTAATCCCGCTCCCGTAAGCGGATGATCCAACCTGCCGCTGAGAACTAGACCTCGCTGGAGCGTTGCGGCTGCGATTTCTCTCTTTCCCATAGCAGCTTGGGCTACACCCAGCGGATAATCAATCCAGACCTGTGACCAATGGTTCGGGGAAGTTTGCCGTTGAACGAGGGCCGATTGTACCTTCTCAAGAAGCGGATTGTATTCCGCAAGCGGTCCATACAGCTCGGTATAGCGTCGTATGGCAAGGGCAGTGCAACGCACGACTTCAGTTGCATGGAGCGATTGCAATTTCTGGACATTTCCGATTCCGGATTTTCCATTTCCCGTTACCAATTTTGGTCCACCACGTACGATCGAGAAAACCTCAGGGAAATTTCCCAGGACAAACTTACGACGACTGCGGGCCCAGATCGGACTACGTGGAGGATGTTGGTTGGGCGTTATCTGCGGTGGAAATTTCATACGCAGCATCCAGTCGGAGTTCTGCAAATAGATATTCAGTGCAGACTCAAAATTATTGCGTGCCTCCTCAAGTTGTCCGGTCCGATAGTAGGTTTCACCGAGCATGGCGTAGTAGCAGATTGAATCAATCCATCGTTGACTTCCAAAACGGATTGCATTTCGTCCCGCTTGTTGAAACCCTTTGATCGCTTGCTTGTAACGGCCTCGTTGGAGTAGCTCTAGCGAGGCGAAGTAGCTGGGTTTGATGACGGCTTGGCTGCGCGCCTGTTGCGGATTGAACTGAGCATCGACACGTAGAGGTAAGAGCAGTAACAGGGGAATCCATAGCAACGCGTAGCGAACTCTCATGCGCATTTTTAGCGCCGGTCGGCAATGATCACTATCAATGCCAGCAGTGAACCTCATCATGCACCCTTCAAATTTTCTCTGTCCGCTAGCGATGGTCCAGCGGTTTTCAGACACGGTCGTGTGGCCGAACTGCCAATACTCAGTGACATCTTACCTTTTTATCAATTGCAGTTCGAACAAAACCGCCTTTTCAGCCTTGCGACTTTTGGCCCTCAGATCCTATGTTTGTCCGCCGAGAACCTGGTGACAGCATGCTATCGGCTCCAAAGTAGGTGTTTCAAGCAAACTTTTACGGAATCTAATGCAAGTTGATTCCCCTGTTTGTCGATAACGAAGATAACGATTATGCGGTTTAATCACTCGCTGTGAAGACGATTAGAAATCTATCGCTTGAGGAGTAATTTTAATGTGCCGAACCGGTCAGTCCCTTTCGAGATTGAATCTTTTCTTGGCCGCTCCTCTGCTAGCCGTCGTGCTGATTTCGTCCGGCTGTCAGGTGAATGTGGGTGGCCAAACGTTGCCGTCCCCCTTCTACCTGGATGACGATGTTCAATACTTCGCCCCGGGTCCAGAATTTCCGTTAAGCCAGGAAGCGGCGGCCCAGGGTATTCAGCGGGCCGAAGCCGGGGAACTCGACGAGTAATTCAATACTCAACGGTTACCGCGGGTGTTGTCAACGCACGCCAATATCCTGCAATGTCGCTTTCATTGCCACGCCATTACTCGTATCGCTCATGGGCTACTGTCCAACACATCAGCGTGTCTTTATAATTTCACTGTTTTGGGAATTGCCCGTTGTGGCGGGACCGACCCTTTTAAGCTGACAGCGTGGAGCCCTAGGCACGTGTGCGGGATTGTCGGACTGTTTTTAAAAAATGGTGAATTGCAGTCCTGCTTGGGAATGCATTTAGAAAGCATGCTCACCACAATGAGTGATCGCGGCCCGGATAGTGCGGGCATTGCGATTTATGGATCTGACACGCATAAGGATAAATTGAAATTCACGCTGCAGTCGGCTGCTGCAGGTGAAGTATTTCCGGCGTTGGAGCGTGTCCTTGCATCAAAATTTTCTCAGCCGATCAATATGCAGGTGATCGATACGCACGCAGTGCTCTGTTTGGATCATGCAATCGCCGCTGCCGTTGAGGATCTACTCAAACTGGAATTTTCAGACTTACGGATCATGAGCCGTGGTGAGTCGGTTGAAATTTTTAAGGAGGTTGGTGCCCCGGCGGATGTTTCTCGTCGATTCGGTATTGCACGGATGAGTGGTACGCACGGTATTGGTCATACACGGATGGCGACCGAGTCTGCAGTGACCACTCGGGGGGCACACCCATTTTCTACTGGCCCAGATCAATGTCTGGTGCACAACGGGTCGCTTTCCAACCACAATAACCTACGGCGGGATCTCAAGCGACACGGGGTGCATTTTGAAACCGAGAATGATACAGAGGTCGCCGCGGCCTATCTTTCACACCATCTGGCATCTGGTCTGACATTAGGGGATGTGTTAGCTGGCGCACTTGAGGACCTGGACGGTTTTTACACCTTTGTTTTCGGCACGCGAAACGGTTTTGGTGTATTACGGGATCCGATCGCTTGTAAGCCCGCTGTATTGGCGGAGACCGACGACTATGTTGCGTTCGGATCGGAATATCGCGCACTGGTGACTCTACCGGGCATTGAACATGCGACGGTCTGGGAACCTGAGCCTGCCACCGTCTATTTTTGGGAGCATTAAACCACGTGGCCGTCTTTGATCTACAGAAGCAGTCTCTCAGAGAATTGAATGCTGCTTTGCATCAGCAGTCGACACTCCTGCGGGCGGGTGAGCATGCGGATACGGACTGGGAGATTACCAATCCGCGAGGAAGCCATGCGGTAGCCGTCGGAGTCGATGGTCCACTAAAAATCAATGTTCAGGGAAGTGTTGGATATTATTGTGGTGGTATGAATCAATCGGGTCAAATTCATGTGCATGGTTCGGTTGGTCCTGGGGTCGGTGAGAATATGATGTCGGGCTCCATTCGTGTCACGGGAGATGCCAGTCAATATGCTGGCGCGACCGGTCGTGGCGGTACGCTGGTGATTGAAGGCAATGCTTCATCGCGTTGCGGAATTTCCAACAAAGGCATGGATATCATCGTGCGGGGTAATGTGGGTCATATGTCGGCTTTTATGGCCCAACGTGGCAACCTTGTGGTCCTGGGAGATGCTGGAGATGCCCTGGGAGATTCGATCTACGAAGCGAAGCTTTTTGTACGCGGCGATGTGAAGAGCCTCGGGGCGGACTGTGTGCAGAAAGAGATGCGGACAGAGCATCTGGAGTTACTCGCGGGATTGCTTAAGACAGCTGGCGTCAGAGATGTGCAACCCGCTGAATTTAACCGTTATGGATCGGCCCGAAAGTTGTATCACTTTGATATAGATCACGCCGAAGCTTACTGAATTCATGTTTATACCAACCCCCTGAGAAGAAATTGGCAACAAAAGTGTCCTACACCAATCCAACAACGACACCGCGCAAAAGCGCAAAGTTCGATGAGTACACGCTCTCGGAAATTCGACGCGCTGCGGCAACTGGGCTTTACGACATCCGGGGAGCCGGTGCCAAGCGCAAGGTGCCGGGACTCGACGATTTGCTCTTTCTGGGTGCCTCCATGTCACGCTATCCGTTGGAGGGTTATCGAGAGAAATGCGGTACAGATGTGGTGCTGGGCAATCGATTTGCGGAAAAGCCACTCGAGCTGAAAATTCCGATAACGATTGCCGGGATGAGCTTCGGATCGCTTTCTGGAAATGCAAAAGAAGCACTTGGTCGCGGTGCCACGTTGGCGGGAACCTCCACGACTACCGGTGATGGGGGAATGACAACCGAAGAGCGGGGTCATTCGGAACTGCTTGTTTACCAATATTTGCCTTCCCGGTATGGAATGAATCCAGATGATCTGCGGAAAGCAGACGCGGTTGAGATTGTGGTAGGGCAAGGCGCAAAGCCAGGTGGTGGAGGAATGCTGTTAGGACAAAAAATTTCTTCGCGAGTCGCCGAAATGCGTACGCTTCCCGAGGGGATTGATCAGCGTTCCGCTTGCCGTCATCCCGACTGGACCGGACCTGATGATTTGGCAATCAAGATATTGGAACTCCGCGAGATCACCGATTGGCAAAAACCGATTTATATTAAAGTGGGAGGGGCACGACCCTATTATGACACTGCGCTCGCGGTCAAAGCCGGGGCCGATGTTGTGGTGCTCGACGGAATGGAGGGTGGCACCGCTGCTACACAAGAGGTTTTCATTGAACATGTAGGTCAGCCGACTTTGGCCTGCATCCGACCGGCGGTCGATGCCCTGCAGGAATTAGGCATGCATCGAAAGGTTCAGCTGATTCTGTCGGGAGGCATCCGCAACGGTGCCGATGTTGCGAAGGCATTAGCGTTAGGTGCCGATGCCGTCTCAATAGGATCAGCTGCGCTAGTGGCACTGGGAGATAACGATCCGAGGTGGGAAGCAGATTATAACGCCCTTGGCACAACGGCAGGGGCCTACGATGATTGGCATGAAGGTAACGATCCCGCGGGGATCAGCACGCAGGATCCCGAGCGGGCAGCGCGGCTGGATCCGATTGTCGCCGGACGCCGGTTGGCAAATTATTTAAAAGTCATGACCCTTGAGGCGCAGACCATCGCCAGGGCATGCGGGAAGAGTCATGTGCATCATCTGGAACCGGAGGATTTGGTTGCCTTGAGTGTGGAGTCGGCTGCTATGGCTCGCGTTCCTCTG
>CEVF01151619.1_pt1 | contig 16305 bp, 14 predicted proteins | sample 356441 | NCBI WGS metagenome assembly CEVF01 (sample SAMEA2622765, study PRJEB7988) | marine metagenome | biome: marine biome (ENVO:00000447); feature: surface water layer (ENVO:00002042); material: "saline water (ENVO:00002010), including plankton (ENVO:xxxxxxxx)" | depth 5 m
GCCGACCCGCTTGATATCCGTTATAATGTGGTTCAATGGGTGCACCGTTCCACAAGGGGATGGAGTTATGGGGCCAGTGTGGTGGACCCAAGAACAGGGGAAATATTAAAGGGACATGTGAGTTTGGGAAGTCTGCGTATCCGTCAAGATTTTTTAATTGCCCAAGCCTTGATGAACAAACCGTTTGAGGAAAGAGACGACAACTATGAGCCTATGTTGGAATTGGCACTGGCGAGAATCCGTCAGCTTTCCGCACACGAGATAGGACATACCCTTGGATTTGCCCACAATTTTGCAGCTAGCACAAATAATAGGGCATCCGTTATGGATTATCCACATCCGCAGTTTGAATTAAATGGAGGGGAAATCAGTTTTGAGAACGCCTATGATACAGGTATCGGGGAGTGGGACAAAGTAACTGTGGCTTATGCTTATTCGGATTTTCCCGAAGGCACAGATGAAACGGAGGCACTCAATGCTATTTTGAAAAAAGCCCAAGATGCCGGACTGCGCTATATTTCCGATCAAGATGCCCGACCAAAAGGAGGTGCGCACGCATTGGCCCATTTGTGGGACAACGGGAAAAGTGCCGGCCAGGAATTGGAAAACATGTTGAAAATCAGAAAGAAGGCTATTGAAAACTTCTCGGTGGACAATATTAAAACAGGGGAACCCTATTCTATTTTAGAAGACGTTTTTGTTCCATTATATTTCTTCCACAGATACCAAACCGAAGCCGTTTCAAAGGTCATTGGCGGTTTGGACTATAACTACGCTGTAAAAGATGGTGGGCAAACTCCGGTTGTGCCCGTGGACAAATCGGTACAGGAAAGTGCCATTGAATCCATCCTAAAAACTTTGGATGCAGAAGTAATTGCCGTTCCAAAGGACAAATTGGACCTTTTTCCGCCAAGAGCGATTGGCTTCGGTCGTTCCAGGGAGTCTTTTAAAGGAAGGACCGGGGTAAGTTTTGATGCACTATCCGTTGCTGAAACCGCCGCGGATATGACCTTGGAATTGTTGCTTCATCCAGAACGTGCTTCCCGGCTTATTCAGCAAAAAAGCTTGGACAAGAACCAAATGGGATTAAAAGAGGTATTGGACAAGACCATCAAAGCCACTTTTGACCTATCGCACCGTGATGATTACGAACAGGAAGTACAGAACACCATTAATTTCAGGGTACTTTATCACATTATGAACTTGGCCGCCCATGATCAAGTCCACCCACAAGTAAATGCCATTGCCAATGAAGCTCTGAACAATTTGAAAACAAAATTGTTGAGTGGAGGTAAAAATGCCATAGCCGCAGAGATGGTAAGAAGAATAGATGCTTTTATGGAAAAACCTTCCGAATTTAAACTTGTTCCAGTTTCGAAAATCCCGGATGGTTCCCCTATTGGTATGGACTGCATGGATTAATTTTTATGGAGATAAACTTAATAAGTGACACTGTTACAAAGCCTTCAACGGAGATGTTGGAGGCCATGATGAATGCGAAAGTAGGGGATGACGTTTTCAAGAATGACCCTACGGTAAACGAATTGGAATCAAAAGTAGCTGAATATTTTGGCATGGAGGCCGCCCTGTTTTTTCCCAGTGGCACCATGACCAACCAAACGGCGATAAAAATACATACCCAACCAGGAGACCAATTAATATGTGACAAGTACGCGCACGTGTACAATTACGAAGGAGGTGGTGTGAGTTTCAATAGCGGGGTTTCCTGCAAACTGGTTGACGGAGACCGAGGCATGATGACGGCCGAACAGGTAAGAGCTTCCATCAACCCACCAGATTTTTACCATAGTCCCTTAACTTCTTTAGTCTGTATAGAAAACACCACAAACAAGGGGGGAGGGGCCTGCTGGGATTTTGAGGAATTAAGAAAAATCCGAAAAGTCTGTGATGGGCACAACCTAAAATATCATTTGGATGGTGCACGGCTCTGGAATGCCTTGGTAAAAAAAGGAGAGGATCCAAAAGCATACGGACAGCTTTTTGACACCATCAGTGTATGCTTAAGTAAAGGTCTGGGATGCCCTGTGGGTTCTGTTTTGGTGGGAAATAAAGAAGCTATTGACAAGGCCATAAGAATCCGTAAAATTTTTGGGGGAGGTATGCGGCAATCTGGCTATTTGGCCGCTGCGGGAATCTATGCGTTGGAAAACAATGTGGAACGATTGGCGGAAGACCACAAAAAGGCCGGGGAAATAGGAGAGGTGCTCAAGTCCCTGGATTTCATTAAAAAAGTGGAGCCCATCGAGACCAATATCATCATTTTTGAAATTGATGAATCCAAAATGTCATCTGAGGTATTCTTGGAAAAATTGACCGAAAACCAGGTTTCCATAATCGGGATGGGGCAAGGAAAATTACGTATCGTAACCCATTTGGATTACACCGATGACATGCACGAGCAATTTTTGAAAATTCTTAAGGCAATAGGATAGTTTTGGGTGTTGGTCAGTGGGCCATTGGTTAATGATGATTGTCCCTGGCAAAGAGATTTTTCGACTGCACTCAGGATGACCTAATAGCAACAACTCACGGACTTCTTATATCCGAAATCCGACCATTGCTTTCTTTCTACTAAAAACTACTTCATAAAAGCGTCCATCCCTGGAATATTCGGCATACCCTCTTTGGCCACTGCGGCCAATTCAGCTTCATTTACTTTAGTGGCTTTTTCAATAGCCTTGTTTAGGGTCAGTACCAAATAATCTTCCAATTGTTCCTTGTCTTCCAAAAGGGAATCATCAATGGCTATGGATTTTATTTCACGGTTGGCCGTCAGTGTTACTTTTAATAATCCATCGGTAGATGCTTCATCGATCATCACGGTGTTCAACCGTTCTTTAGTAGCTTCAACCTTCTTCTGGGTTTCCTTTAATTTACCCATCATTCCCATAAGATCTCCAAACATAACTGACCAATTTTATTTAATGTAGTTCAAAAGTAGTAAATTGGTTAAAATCATAAACATATGAGACCGACTATTTCCGGAATTGACATTCTGTTATTATGTCTTATTTTTGCAAGTTCTTGCAAAAACAACAAAGACGAATCCATGAGTATAGCTCCCCCCGTAGCACCCAAACATCCGACACAACTCGAAAAGCACGGTGATGTTAGAATTGACGATTATTATTGGATGAACAATAGGGAGGACCAGAAAGTTCTCGATTATTTGAATGCCGAGAACGAGTACTACCAAAAAATGACCGCCCACACCAAAAAATTCCAAGAGGAACTTTTTAATGAAATGAAGGGCAGGATCAAGGAAGATGATTCTTCGGTACCTTATAAATTGGATGGATACTGGTACATTACCCGTTATGAAGAGGGCAAAGAATATCCGATTTACTCTAGGAAAAAGGAAAGCCTGGAGGCTGAGGAAGAGTTGTTGTTCGATTGTAATGAAATGGCCAAAGGCCATGAGTTCTTCAACTTGCGAGGTGTTTCCATCAGCCCGGATAACACCATGGCTTCCTTTGGAACGGATACCATTTCCAGAAGACAGTACAACATTCAGATAAAAAACCTTATAACAGGTGAAATTTATCCGGACATCATTGAAAACACGACGGGCAGTTCTGTTTGGGCCAATGATAACAAAACCCTTTTCTACACCAAAAAAGACCCCGTTACATTGCGTTCCGACAAAATTTTTAAACATGTTTTAGGGACTTCGACCGAAGAGGATGAATTGGTTTTTCATGAGAAAGACTCTACCTACAACACTTTTGTTTACAAGACCAAATCCAGAAAATATATTGTAATAGGTTCCAGTAGCACATTGACGTCGGAATATAGAATTCTGAATGCTGATAATCCAGAAGGCGAGTTCAAAGTTTTTTCCCCACGGGAAAAAGGGGTGGAGTATGGCATATCCCATTTTGAGGATAATTTCTACATTTTGACGAACAAGGACAATGCCACCAATTTTAAACTGATGAGGACCGATGAAAAAAATACTGCTTCCGAACATTGGGAGGAATTTATCCCCCACCGAGAGGATGTATTGTTGGAGGACGTGGAGATTTTTAGGGATTATTATGTTTTGACAGAGCGTAAAAATGGCCTGAACCAAATGCAAATCGCCAAGTGGGATGGTTCGGACAGTTATTATTTGCCGTTTGACAGTGAAACTTATGTGGCCGGACCTTCGGTAAACCTTGATTTTGATACGAAAGTCCTTCGTTACTACTATAACGAAATGGGTGAGCCCTATGCCATTATCGATTTTGATATGGAAACCAAGACCAAGACCATTAAAAAGCAGCAAGAGGTATTGGGAGGTAAATTCGATAAAGACAACTACAAAACAGAACGCCTATGGGCCACTGCGAGGGATGGTAAAAAAGTGCCTATATCCATAATCTACCATAAAAACACCCCTTTGGACGGTACAAGCCCGTTGTTGCAATACGGTTATGGTTCTTATGGTGCCACAATAGACCCATATTTTTCATCCATTCGACTGAGTTTGTTGGATCGTGGTTTCATCTACGCCATAGCCCATGTCAGGGGAGGGGAGTATCTGGGACGGCCATGGTACGAGGACGGTAAATTATTGAACAAGAAAAACACCTTTACCGATTTCATCGATGTTTCTAAATTTTTAATAGCGCAAAAATATACCAGTCCAGATCATTTGTATGCCATGGGCGGTTCCGCCGGTGGACTTTTGATGGGAGCCGTCATTAATATGGCACCGGAATTATATCATGGGGTAATTGCCTCGGTACCTTTTGTTGATGTGGTCACTACCATGCTCGACGATACCATTCCTTTGACCACTGGTGAATATGACGAGTGGGGAAACCCGAATGAAAAGGAATATTATGATTATATTAAATCGTATTCCCCCTATGATAATGTAGAGGCCAAGGAATATCCCCATTTATATGTGTCCACAGGGTTGCACGATTCTCAGGTACAATATTGGGAACCAGCCAAATGGGTTGCTAAATTGAGGGAGTACAAAACTGACGACAACCTGTTGTTTTTGGATACGAACATGGATGCCGGGCACGGTGGAGCATCAGGTCGTTTTGAGGCTCTGAAAGAGACCGCAAAGGAATATGCGTTTATTTTGGACCTTGAGGGAAAAGCCCTTTAAAAAAAAATGTTACATTTGCATGGAATAATTTTCTTATTAATATGAGAATTATTCCTACCTAATACCAGTTATGAAGAAACAGATAAATGCGCACAGCAATATCCTAGACCTAATTGGAAGTACCCCCTTAGTTAAGCTGAACAGAATTACAGCCCCGCTTACTGGAAATTTCTATGCTAAACTGGAATGCTTTAACCCCGGACATTCTTCAAAAGATAGAATTGCGATTCATATCATTGAAGAAGCCGAGCGAAAAGGAATTCTTAAACCGGGTAGTACCATTATTGAGACCACATCGGGCAATACAGGCTTTAGCTTGGCCATGGTGAGCATCGTTAAGGGATACAAATGTATTTTGGCCGTAAGTTCGAAATCATCCCCTGACAAGATTGATATGTTACGCTCCATGGGCGCCAAGGTATATGTTTGTCCAGCTCACGTAAGTGCCGATGATCCACGTTCCTACTATGAAGTGGCAAAACGTCTGCACAGTGAAACACCAAATTCAATTTACGTCAACCAGTATTTTAACGAGCTTAATATCCACGCCCATTATTCCAGTACGGGACCCGAAATCTGGGAACAGACCAATGGTCTTATCACCCATTTGGTGGCTTGTAGTGGAACAGGGGGGACCATTTCCGGTATAGCCCGTTATTTGAAGGAACAAAACCCCAATATTAAAGTATTGGGAGTAGATGCTTATGGTTCCGTGTTGAAAAAATATCATGAAACCGGAGAGTTCGATCACAATGAAGTATATCCCTACCGAATTGAAGGGTTGGGTAAAAATTTGATTCCGGACGCTACCGATTTCAACAGTATAGATAGATATGTTAAGGTAACCGATGGCGAAAGTGCCCATATGGCCCGTAAATTGGCCCATACCGAAGGTATATTTGCTGGTTATACCAGTGGGGCAGCCACCCAGGCACTGTACCAATTGAATACCGAAGGTGAGTTTACCGAAGATAGCAACGTTGTTGTTGTGTTCCCTGATCACGGTTCTAGGTATATGAGCAAGGTATACAGTAATGAATGGATGGAAAACCAAGGTTTTTTCGATATTCAAGATGCCGAAGTACCTGAAGAAATCCATTATATTAAATAAAACCAATACCCTATAACACCTCAGAACGGCAATGAAAAACATTGCCGTTTTTTTATATCTGGGTATTTCGTTATGCGAGGTTCATAAAAATCTATATTTTTGCATTTGAATTTAATTTAAGGTAGATGAGAGATTTATTTGATAGAATCATTGAGAACAAAGGACCTTTGGGAAAATGGGCCTCACAAGCAGAAGGCTATTTCGTTTTTCCAAAATTGGAAGGACCTATTTCCAATAGAATGAAGTTCCAGGGAAAGGATGTAATAACATGGAGTATCAATGACTATCTGGGTCTCGCCAATCGACCGGAAATTAAAAAAGTGGACGGGGAGACAGCATTAGAGCATGGGGCAGCCTACCCAATGGGAGCCCGTATGATGAGCGGTCACACCGATTTTCATGAGCAATTACAAAACGAATTGGCAGAATTTGTCCATAAAGAGGCTTCATATTTATTGAATTTCGGGTATCAGGGCTTTATGTCCGTAATTGATGCCTTGGTCGCCAAGGATGATATTATAGTTTATGATGTGGACTGTCATGCCTGCATCATTGATGGCGTCCGTCTGCACATGGGCAAGCGTTTCACCTTTAAGCACAACGACCCTGAAAGCTTGGAAAAGAACTTGGAACGCGCCACCAAAATGGCCAATGAGACCGGTGGCGGTATCTTGGTAATTTCCGAAGGAGTATTTGGTATGCGTGGAGAGCAGGGTATCCTTAAGGAAATTGTAGAACTTAAGAAAAAGTACCTATTTAGACTTATGGTGGACGATGCCCACGGTTTTGGCACACTTGGTAAAACAGGAGCAGGAACAGGAGAGGAGCAGGGCGTACAAGATGAAATTGACGTGTATATGGCCACGTTTGCCAAATCTATGGCAGGTATTGGCGCTTTTGTAGCAGCCGACAAGGAAATTATAGAATATTTGAAGTACAATCTTCGTTCTCAAATGTTCGCCAAATCTTTGCCCATGGTATATGTTAAAGGTGCTCTTAAGCGACTTGATATGCTGCGTACCATGCCAGAACTTAAAGCAAAGCTTTGGGAGAACGTTAATGCACTTCAAAATGGATTAAAAGAGCGTGGTTTTGACATAGGGACCACGACCAGTTGTGTAACCCCGGTCTATTTGAACGGTAGTATTCCAGAGGCCATGGCCTTGGTGAAGGATTTACGTGAAAACCATGGAATTTTCTGTTCTATCGTTGTGTATCCGGTAATTCCAAAAGGATTGATTCTATTGCGTTTGATTCCAACCGCAACGCACACGATGAAAGATATCGAGGAAACCCTGGATGCCTTCTCGGCCATTAGGGAACGTTTGGAAAATGGAACGTATAAAAGACTTTCAGCTGCGGTAGCGGCGGCAATGGGGGAATAAACGCATCCATCTTTCTACCACGAGTGTTGTACACCCAGCCCTATTGCTTGGAACAAAGTACCACTTGGCGTAAAATATACTCGTTATTTTTGATGGACACCGTAAAAAGTAAAGGGCGACACTTGAACAAGTGTTCGCCCTTAGTTTTTATGAGCCTTGTCGTGGGGAGCACGTATCTTTAACTTTTTACGCCCGATCAGTTGGAAACCACTTTCAGACCAATAACCGAGGCAATCAATGTGGTGATAAAAAATAGTCGCCAAAATGTTGCTGGTTCCTTAAAAACCAGAATTCCAACCAAAACCGTTCCTACTGCCCCAATTCCTGTCCAAACTGCATACGCGGTTCCTATCGGTAGTTGTTGAGACACTTTTACAAGTAGAAACATGCTGATTCCCAAGCAAATTAAGAAGCCAATGTACCAATATATCGTTTCAATTCCTGTAGCTTCCTTTGCTTTTCCAAGACAGGAGGCGAAGGCGACTTCAAAAAGTCCAGCTATAATCAATAATATCCAATTCATTCGTAATATTCTTTCTATGTAATTTTCATGATTGTGGCATAATGCGGGCCACAATTTGTTTTTTAGTGAACCAGATCGTCTACGGGATATTCCCCCGTAAAACTAAACTTTTGGTCTTATCCTATTCAATCCAATTTTTGGGAACGAAGGTATCAAGTGCACTTGAAATTTGAGCAAAAAATATTTAAGCTTATATGCTCAGTATTGGAAGAAAAGGGTTGCGAATTGTCCTTGCGGTCTATTAATGTTTTACCCACTTACCGAAACATAAATGTCCACTTCTGCATTATTCCAGTCGTCACTTCGTTCATCGTAAACTTCAAAATCAAATCCAAATTTGCGCTCAATTTCCGAATTCCAAATTTTTTCCCATGCTTCAGTAATGCAGTGGGTCATCACCCCTTTAGCTGTGACTTTCATGTAGTTTTGGGAAGGAATATCCAAGGATTCCAGATTTTCGGGAATGTCAGCACTTTCATCAACTTTACAACCTATAAAATATGAGAAGGGTTTTGTTTCATCTTTTTCATAGTCAAAATACACCGCATAGATTTCATTGCTCAATTTGTTTGGAATGAGTTCAAAAATTTTATCCCTTTCAAATTTCTGCCATAAATTTCCACAATCTTTATTTGATCGATTGTTTTCGTTTGTGGTTTTCCCTTGGAGTTTAAGCCCAACCAATTTGAAATGGGTTTTTCGAGTTCGTTCCATTTTTGGTTTTAAAAAATTCTATGCTTTTAATTTACTTTTTTTAATACAGGGCAACGTTCCCGCAAAACAGCTTTATAAATAAAGCTATGGTTTGTGGTTGTTGCACAAGTTATAAAAAAACGGCGTTTGACCTTCTAGTCCGATGACGGACCAACCATTGGGGATGCGGGGAAACGGGCGCAGTTTCAAAAGGACAGCTCAGAATTCAAGTGGAACTGGCCTAAAAGAAAGGCCTTAAAAAAGGTCCTTTATTCGCTGTTCAAGAGGTTGTGAAACGGTTACCAATATAGCCATTCCGTCGTTTTGTTCCGTTTAATTTATTGATACAAAACATACCTTGGTGGTTTAATTCCATTTAATCTCAAATAGACAAGCATTTGTCCCCTGTGATGCGTTATGTGGTCTGCAAGTAATAAGAAAATTTGCCTTTTTGTTCTATTTAAACCTAAATAATCCAATTTATCGTTGAACTTATTTGTGTCAAATTGGGTAATTAATTCTATCGTTTCGTTAAATGTTTTGTCAATTGTCGCGATCATCTCTTTTTTAGACTTATTGCCAACTTTAAGTTCCGTGTCCGTATTCCAATCTCTTGCTTTTCGTCCACCCAATAAAGTTTGACTATGCCAATCCATTGCCCAAGCTATATGCATTAAGTTTTCTGCAAAGCTCATTGACTCTGTTGATGATTTAAATCCATATTTCTCTTCAGGCATTTCCTCCGCAACAAGAATCAGATATTTTCTTGAATTTTCTAATCGTTCAACATAATCTTTTATAAAATCTTTTTGTGGTGTTTGTGTTGGTGATGTACATGAAGAAAATGCAAGTGTCAAAGTCAAAATCAATATGTTTTTCATAAAATTATTTTTCATCCTGTGGCTTGAAGGAATGGTTGAATATGTTATAAATATAGCGAATAGCTAGTCCTACTAGGTGACCACGGGTAAAAATAGAATGGAAAAAGCTCAAAGAATCCGATGTTATGAATCTTTGAGCTCAGAAAACTATGGTCTCAGCGTTTTTTACCTCTATTCTTTTTGTTACAGGCTGTTACTTTTCATCCGGTTGAATCCAATCTGAATTTCGAACAAAAAATATGTATTGGGCATAGTCCGTTGTGGATGTACCTTCTATAATGTCATAAGCATCCCAAATGGTTATCAGTTTTTTTACTTTAGTACCCCTGGTCGTATTTAAATAAGGTGAACCATGGGCATCCAACTTGATTAAACTTATGGTATTTGGTTCGGTTACCCGCTTATAGTCGGCTATTCCTTGTATATACATAAATAATCTATTGTCCTGTGAGTACTTAAATCTTGTAAAATCTTTCCCTTTGTCTTGCATAAACTTTGGCAAGGCCCTACTATCCACGGTTAATTTAGAATCGACATACAGGGTGTTTAGACTCACCATTTTATCGTAGTACGGTAAAGTAGTATCTTTTTTTATTCGTCCGGCAAAAGTATAGTTGTACGCTTGTAGTGTATGGGAAAAACCCAATCCACCATAAATTTTTTTGCTTTCCCATTGATTTTGTTCGTACATCCTTCTGAAGTTTTGATACATAAATTTGTCTCTGCTTCTGGTTTTTTTGTAATTAGAAAGATTGAACTCGATGTTTGTCAGTAAATCAATAGTGTTCCTGTCTAATTTTGATTTTTCTCTTTGTATAATATTATTGAGGTCGCTATTTGACCAAGCAATTAAAGAGTCATTTTCGCTTTGAATCTCCTTATGATATTCCTTTGGAAGCTTTTCTTTCAACAATTTTCTAACTAGATCAAAGTCTACAATTCTATCGATACCAACAAGTTCAAATTTCGAATTTTCTGGAAGTAGCTTATAATATGCCCTCATTTTTTTCCATTTATTTCTGTATTGCTTGGAAACAGTACCTATGAAAACAGGCCATTTTTTCAATATATTTTTGAGTTCCAGATCATTTGAGCCTTTTAAGTATTCTTGAAGATAATAGGCTTGGGCTACATCCATTTCTGCCAGATTAATGTCTATGTTTATTTTTTCATTAAGTTGGGTAAATAGTGCATAATCAATTCTGGGTGAAGTTCCGACTTCGTGCACTTCACCTACCAAAAAAAGTTTGTTTTGATAAAAATTATCATCTAATGAATGGAACCGAAGTGAATCTTCCATTTTATTTACCTCGGTATGTTCTTTTAAATAGTTTACATATTTACTTGATGAACAACTTGTAAAAAGTACAATTGAAAATACTAGGATAAAGAGTGAATGGGTTTTCATTTTTTTTTTGCTTTTTAAGATGCCCACAAATAGAATTCAAAAAAATAAAGGCAAAAAAAAAGTGTGATTAATATGAAGTATTTGGTTTAAAATTGAAGTGTGTGGGCTAGTTTTGAAGCTGTTGGGACTAATTTGAAAGTCGTTTATGTAAAGCTTCATAGTACACTTGAGAGATTGGGATGGTTTCTTCAGTTTCAGAAATCCTCATAAAACGCTTTCTTGCGTTTCCTTCTAGAGATGTAAGATAATCGAGGTTAACCAAGTAAGAGCGATGTACTTGCCAAGCCTTGGGTAATTGTTTCATAATATTCGATAATGTATTACGAAAGGTTTTTTGTTCAATCCCGATTTCGGTTTTATAATAAACATCCACATAATTTTGTTGCGCTTTCGCAAAAACAAAATCCGACTCAAAAATTTTTAACGTTTCGGATTTGTTCTTTCCACTGATAGTAATGGTTTTGTTTTTTTGATGTTCTTTTTATCGTACATCGGCACTTCTATTAAACCATATTTAGAACGTAGATACAGCCAAAAAGGGACTATGATGGGTATGAATGGAAATCCGAAAGATTTTATAAAACCCCATATCAAATCGAAAGTAAATGATGCTCGACCACTTATCACATAGAAATGATAAAAAAAGGCGAAAAGAAATATGGTAAAGAGTGTTGAGATGATATATAAAATCTCATTTACTACGAACCAACGGTTTGTTTGAATTTTGTAAAAGTAATTTTCTAGTGGATGAACAACTAGTATGGGGATTATTATGCAAAGTGCATAACCTGATAGAATAACATATTTATTAGAAAAACTATTGCTATTATCAAAAGGTTCTAGGGTGATTAACAAGACAGGAAGTAATATACCTAACAATAACGCAGTCCAAAAAGTATGTTTCCAATTTTTGGTATATGCGATGGTTTTATTAAACGGAATCATCTATTTCTACTTCAATTACCAAGTTAATTATACCGAAAGGTTTAGCTATGTGCAGTGTGGGATTGAAATGGAAAAGTTTACAATCTGTACTAAACGAGCCAAAGCTGCGATTTTATGGTTTAAATTTAATAAACAAAAACCGTTAAATCGGTGTTTTGGTGTTGGGGGAGGAAAAACTATCGTTTAAGTACTAAAAACCATATTGCATCTGGACAATATTGATGGTAGTATCTATTTTTCATTGTACCCCTTTCCATCAAATGTTATCTTCGTTATTTTTTTCAATTTCGTTCTCAATTATTGAAAGCATTCTTTTGATTCTTTCCCGCAATGTTTGAGATTGCATATTTGTCATCTGATAGAATGTTATGACCATAGTGACAATACCTTCCAGCTCAACATCTGAAATAACCTCTGTTAGATCTAATTTCTTTTTGGTCGATCCGATGGTAAATTTATAATTGTCCTTTTTATCCAATGCTTCGGTAGGGGTATAACCATCTTTCCAGAGGGCATCATTAACATTTCTTGTTATACCCAATCTATTGGAGCATGGAACAATTATTTCAGATCTAAATTTTTGATATTGTAATTCTAGTTCTTGTACTTGATATACTTCAGAAGACCAATTTGATAAAAGTTCAACCAATTCTTGATTTTGGATAAGTCTCAATTTTTCGGAACCAATAATGTCGTTTACTATTGGGTCAAATGTTGGGTCCCTAATTATTTGCCAAATAGTTTTATAAAACTCATTGGCATTGATTGGTACAGATCGGTCAATGTAGTTCAATAAAACCTGACAGGCCTCCAATCCTTCGTTCCTCATAAGTATTTTCTCATCCAGTTGATTGAGATTGCTGGTATATTCTCTTTGTAATTGCTTTAGAATTAATTGTTCTTGAGCAAGATCTTTCTGTTTTTCGTTCCAATTGTTGATGCTTAAAGCAATTAGAATACCAATTACTACGAGTATAATTTCTCCAATCGCATAAATCAGATATTTACTGAACTTGTTTTCAGAGAGTAGTTTTTTTCTGATTCTTCTAAAGAATTTTATCATTGGTCAGTGGTTGGTCATAAAGGAGGCTAAGGTCTCGGCTATCGGTAGGTGCGTGGGCCAGTACGTAATTTAGGAAATAAAAATCGAATAGAAAATCTGGGAGTAGTTTTGTAAGTGGGTTAGAACCAAGCAATTGATCATACATTTTCTTTACCATTTCTAAGTATAGCAAAGGACAACGGGTCTGCAATACAACCCATGCTATGCACCGTTTTTTTATTTCATTGCATAATAACAACTTTGGCTATAAAGTCGACTTAGATTTTTCTCATTTATCCAACTGTATTTATTTAGTATATATGTTTTAAAATTAGAAGAATCAATGAAAGTGACTTTGCCATATTTTTTTATTGGATTTTTGGATACAAAATTATTAGCGTTTTTGGTGATTTTTCTAAACAATTTATCTGCTTTTCTGAGATTGGATTGAGATAATTCAGGGTACTTGTCAGAAAGCCTTGTGTCAGTATCAGTTAGCCAATTTTCTCCAAATTCCATACTTAGCTCAAGTCCGTCGTTAAGAATTTGATCAGTAAAAATCATTATTCATTGGGTTTTGTGGCGAATTAGGGGGTTGTGCAATGGTTACCTTTATTGTAGCACACATTTTTTAGTTAAATAAATTTCCCATTAGTTGTTCAGCCATTTTATATTCCTCCAATATTGGCTTTCCAAGTATAAATCTTCTGATTTCTTCTTCGCTGGTTTCAAATTCTTTAGTTTCCATGAGCAATTCATCAATTTGCTTTTTCCATTTTTCATAAGCATTTGGCTTAGGTTCAATGAATACATCATAAGTAAACCCGTCCACCATTTCTTGAGCTATTTTCTTAGCATCACTTTCTACTGTTTTGAACCAAATTGACAATGTACCATAGCTATCCATTGTCTCCGTCATTTTCTTCAGTTCCCTTCTCATCCATCTTGAGGAAAGTTCAAAAATATTAAATACTATCTGTTGTTTTTCTACTCCCAGGCTGTCATTTTTCACCCTGTATGATTTTGCAGATTCAAATGCAGGAACTATATAAATTTTCTCTCTCAATTTCCCGCGTTTTCCCTTCTTTTTTGGAATATCCAGTACAGCAAACATTCCGAAAGAGCCAACTGTACAAAGTCCGATTGTATCGCAATATTTTATTGCATTAGGGATATCTTTTCCGTCACTCTGGAAATCGGACGCTTTGAGTTTAATATTCTCTTGCCAAAAAATATGTTCTTTGTTTTTCAGGTGTTCATTATCCTGTCCAAAAGCAACAATTGAAATCAGTAAAAATAATATTTGAAGTGTCTTTTTCATATGAGCTACAACGTTTGTATATAACCACACCCTAAAATTCCATCAAAAATTAAACAAAAATCAGTAATAATAGGGGGAAAGCCCGATAAAATCACTTGTTAGCATTTCCAAATAGTGCCAAACGGGCAAAGCATTTGTAAGTGAAAAAGGGAACCTAAAGAGAAAGCCGGCGGACTATAAATCCTTTACGTAGGTACAGCGCCGCTTGATCACTTTGGGGTCAAAGTGCTTCCACATTTGCTGTATGGCAATATTGTCCTCCAGCTCCGGGGTCCTAATGCAATTCACCACTCCCTTTTTCTTGAAAGTATGGTGGAACTCATTAAAAATAATGGCAGTCACCCCTTTGTTTTGGTATTTGGGATGGATTCCGATCAAGTAAAAAATGGCGTCCTTACTATTTTTTCGGGCATGGAGCAGATGGAAAATACCGAACGGAAATAGCTTGCCCTTTGCTTTTTGAAGCGCTTTGGAAAAGGAGGGCATCACAATGGCAAAGGCCACCAGGTTATCATCCGAATCCACCACAAACTTGATGTACTCCGGGTTTATAAAACTGATGTACTTTTTCTTAAAGTACTCTTTCTGTATATCGGTGATCTTCACAAAGGAAGATAGTTTGGCATAGGTTTCGTTGAAAAGGTCGAACATCTTGTCCACCCAGGGCATAATATCGGCGCTTTTCTCAAAGTTCATTTCCCGAAGGCCATAGCGTTTTTTGATCAATACATTGGCCTTGGCAAACAATTTTGGATCAGCATTGGCTGCCGGAAATTTACTTTCTCGATATTCCTTTTCCTTAGTAAACCCATGTTTTTCGTAGTGGGATTGGTAATAGGGGTGGTTGTACCAGGTCACCATGGTCCCGATATGGTCAAAACCTTCGGTGAGCACACCTACTTTGTCCAAATTGGAGAAGCCGACCGGCCCTTCCATATATTCAAGGCCGTTTGCTTTGCCAATCTCACGGACTTTGTCCAACAAGGCTTTGGACACTTCAAGGTCGTCCTCAAAATCGAACCAGCCAAACCTCATTTTTTTGAGTCCTTGCTCCTTTACTTCCCACCAATTGATGATGGCCGCCACACGTCCCACAATTTTATTGCCTTTGTATGCCAAAAAGAATTTGGCCTCGGCAGTCTTAAAAACGGGATTCTTATCCTTATCAAAGGATTCCATTTCGTCCTTGATGATAGGGGGCACCCAATAAGGGGAATCTTTATAGAGTGAAAAAGGAAACTTAACAAAACGCTTTAGGTCTGATTTGGATTTAACCTGTTTGACGGTAACCATACATGCAAATTAATACCCCAATATTATGAATATTACTTGCAGTAGAAAAATGAAGTTTGTGGAAAACTTAAAAATCAATGCTTCCCCCTCGATTTTTCTTGCGTTTTTTTGACTTTCGTTTGTTGGCGTTCTTCTTTATTTTCCCGTTCATGCCGGATTGTTGTTCGTTGATGGGGATAAGTTCATCTTTATGGAAATCCAATCGGTAGGAAAACCCGAGCACGACAAAAATGCGCGACGGATCATCGTTAAACCCGGAACCCATGTGAAAATCTGCCTGGAAATTTGGGTTGATCAAGCGGGCCACACCGGTTCTCAGTATAATATCGGAATAGCGATCTCCAGAAATTCCCTGTCCCTCAAAGAAAACACTCCATCTGGGATCGCGAAAAGCATGTGTCAACGACAGGGCATAGCGCCATTCGGGAAAATCGGTGCCGATCCGGTCATAGGCAATATTCGAAATCAGTACAAAACGTGGCGAAAGCCTGCTCTGTGTTTGGATTCCACCACGATACGAAATTGTGGGCTCCCCAATATAAAATGGATTGTCGCCAAGCACGAAATTTGCCCCACCA
>CEVF01102009.1_pt1 | contig 16297 bp, 14 predicted proteins | sample 356441 | NCBI WGS metagenome assembly CEVF01 (sample SAMEA2622765, study PRJEB7988) | marine metagenome | biome: marine biome (ENVO:00000447); feature: surface water layer (ENVO:00002042); material: "saline water (ENVO:00002010), including plankton (ENVO:xxxxxxxx)" | depth 5 m
CCAGCACCTCGTCTAAACTTCAGTAAGTCTGGATGACGAATGAAGGATGTGAGGGCACGGGTATTTTTCGTGAACTTGGATAGGACCTCAGACGTGTTGCAAAGGGTACCGATGAAAGTGTGCTGGCGGATCGTATACGGATTTTTGCTCCTGGGAATTATCACGCTATGTCCTGGCGGTCGACTGGCGATCGCACAGGAATGGGCAAACAAAATGTTTGACCATTTGGAATATGATTTTGGCAGTCTTGCGCGTGGCGCAAAATCAGAACATCGATTTACCATCAAAAACACTTTCAAAGAAGATATCCGTATTGCCAGTGTGCAATCGAGCTGTGGATGCACCATACCCCAGGTTGCAAAGGAAATTCTCTCGTCCGGGGAAGAAACCGAATTAGTCACCGAATTTGACACCGTCAAGTTTAAAGGGCCCCATTCCGCCACAATCACGGTTACATTTGCACCCCCCTTTGCTGCTGAAGTTCGCTTACAGGTCCGAGGATATGTCCGTCCTGATGTTGTGTTCCAGCCTGGGCGGATTGAATTCGGGCAAGTTCCCGCGGCCGAAGGGGCCCTTCAGAATGTGGCGATAACCTATGCCGGACGTGATGGGTGGAAAATTGAAGATGTTCGTAGCGCTAGCGAAAACTACGAGGTGGAGTTGCAGGAGATAGAGCGGACTGATAGCCATGTAGAGTATGATATGCTTGTTCGGCTAAAAAAGGACGCTCCGACAGGCTATCTGCAGGATCAACTGACGTTGGTGACCAATGATACGGACAGGCAGTTCATTCCGCTAACCATCGAAGGCAAGATAGTTCCGGCTGTTGATGTAGAGCCAAAATCACTCCATTTGGGAGTTGTTCGTCCAGGTGAAACGGTGACCAAGCAATTGGTAGTTCGAGGCACCACTCCTTTTAAAATTCTGGATGTGGCCTGTGAAAAACCTGACGACAGTTTCCAGTTCACTTCAAACGATAAAGAGCGAAAATTGCATCTGATACCGGTCACATTTACGGCAAGTGATACGCCGGGAAAGATCGTGGAAACTATTCAGATTACCACCGGTGCGTCGGATGAAACCAGCCCTGATGAGAATAAAGCTCTCAAAGTTGTCGCCCACGTGGAAGTATTGAGCGATTGAGTCGCGATTCAGCCGACCAAGCTCCAGGGGTTAATTTTACAATCGGTAGACTTCCATCGCTTTAGTTTTCAAGTAGTCCATAAGATATCGGTGTGTCAGCGGCTTACCGGTTACCCGCTCGACCAATTCTCCCGCCGAATAGCATTGGCCGTGCTGATGGATTTTACTTTGCAACCAATGCCGGAAGGCATCGAACTGGCAGTTTGCAATTTGCGTTTCTAAGTCGCTAAGATCCTCCTCGCACTTTGCAAAGAATTGGGCACTATACAAATTGCCGAGGGCATAGGTTGGAAAATATCCAATTGCCCCGCCACTCCAATGGATGTCTTGAAGGACACCCTCTGCATCGGTATCGGGACGGATACCAAGATATGATTCATATTTTTCATTCCAGGCATTAGGAAGATCAGCAATGGCTAACCCACCATCCAGCAGCATTTGTTCCAACTCAAAGCGGATTAAAATGTGAAGATTGTAAGTCACTTCGTCCGCTTCTACCCGAATCAAGGATGGAGTCACCGTATTAATTGCACGATACCACTTGTCCAGAGAAGTGTCGCACAGGGTCTTCGGAAATAAAGCTTGGAGGCGGGGATAAAACCCACGCCAAAAAGCCTTACTGCGGCCGATTTGATTTTCCCAGATCCTTGATTGAGACTCATGGATTCCCAAGGAAATTGTCTCGCCGGGAGGTAAACCATACCAGGTCTTATCAAGACCTTGCTCATAGATCGCGTGGCCCGACTCGTGCAAGATTCCGAATAGTGATGTTGGTAGAAAGTTTTCGTCATATCGTGTTGTTATCCGCGTGTCGTAAGGACCGATTTCCGTGCAAAACGGGTGCACGGTCGTATCGATTCGACCCTGCCGAAAATCAAATCCGATCGCTTTAGCGATATCTCTACCAGCAATTTTTTGTGTTTCCGTTGGAAAACGGCGGTGTAGACAATCTGTGGGGATATTCACCGGCGCGTTTTGGATGGTTTTTATAAGAGGTACTAACTCCTTACGTAAACCATCAAGAATACATTTTACGCGCGAGGTTGTTTCCCAAGGTTCATATTCATCAAGCAAGGCATCGTAACGACACTCTGAAAATCCGACTGCATCTGCTTCCTCCCGTTTAAGCTGAATAATTTTTTCGAGGCTCTCCCGAAAGATAGAAAAGTCATTCTCATGTCTCGCTTGCTGCCAGTTCCGCTGGCCCGTAACAGCAGTTCGTGTCAGTTCCACCACTAGCGTTTCCGGCAATTTACATTGCCGTTGAAATTGCCGCTTAAGTTCCCGAACAATCGTGCCACTCGCTGAGTGTTTTTGCTCGCAGAACGAAGAATCAGCTAGGTGCGAAATCCATTCACCGAGTCGAGGATCGGTGCGCCTTCGATGGATAATTCCAGCTAGATAGGCCATCTGTTCTCCCCGATATTCGGCCGCATTCGGTGGCATACCGGTTTGTTCATCCCAACCGAGCAGCGAAAATGTCGATTGAAGCAGCGCAGTTTCCCGCACAAAACTACAGAGAAGATCAAATACTTTCTGGTCGTTGGTAGGCATTGAAATTATGACGCTAAAAAACTGTTTGACAGTCTTCTAGCGGAATTTGGGATGAGAAATTGAATCAAATGATTCTACAGCACACGCGAGGTGTGACGAGACCATGAAGGCGGCAAAAAAATGGTGGTAGAGGTGCGATCCGGAATGAACCGTGGCGAATTTTCAGCTAAAATAACGTCTCATCGACACTGCTTTGGGCGGATGTTCAATCGCGAGACTATAGAGAGTAAATCTGGTGGAAATGTTAGATGTATTGGTGGTGGCTCCCCATCCGGATGATGCCGAGTTGGGGATGGCCGGGTCCATTCTGAAGCTGAAACAGGAAGGCCTGCGTGTGGGAGTACTCGATCTGACAAGCGGTGAACCCACACCGCATGGGTCGGAGGAGATCCGCCGTGAGGAAACAGCAAATGCCACCCAATTACTGCAGCTCGATGTCCGTGAAAATCTGGGCCTCCCAAACCGCAGTCTCAAAGCTGATCTGGATTCGCGTTATAAACTAGCGGGATTCATTCGTCGGGCTCGCCCACGGTGGCTCTTCGCGCCGTATTGGGTGGATGCCCATCCCGATCACGTTGCCGCAGCGGAATTGGTGGAAGCAGCTCGGTTCTGGGCCAAGCTCAGCAAAACCGATCTGCCGGGTGCGCCCTGGCATCCAGAGAGAATTTTCCATTATTTTTCTATCCATTTGAGACTCGCGATCCAGCCGGCGTTTGTAGTTGACATCAGCCAGCATTGGTCGCAGAAGCTGCAAACCATCAATTGCTATCAGAGTCAGTTTGCAATGGGTCCGCGTGGTGAATCCCCAACATTTCTCCACCAACTCGAGAGCGAGGCCTCATATTGGGGAAAATCCATTGGCACCGCCCATGGCGAACCTTTCGCGTGCAAAGAACCGGTAGGTCTATCGGGCTTCGGGAGGCTCATTTAATGCAGTGGGAAGCGTTGGGCGTGTCCAGCTGTTGTGACCAGTCCCAAGGCGAAATGCATACTCATTGATTATCGCACGCCCCGAAATCCACGTTGCCTGCATGCACTTAGGATGTGCTTTGCAAGCAGTGGCAGGGTGGTCTGTAGCGAATGTACCGATAAAGCCTGCACTACCGCTTATGTGCATGCAGTCATCCTTGTTTTTCCTGGTGGAAGGATAAGAGTGAAAATCCCGAGTAACGGGACGAGGCCCGAATGGTCGATAAAGAGGTTGGTGACGGTTGCACCAATGTTTCTGACCAAACGTTAAAACGGACGCTTTTCCGGGCACTGTCTTGAAGGCGGACATAGGGAGGACCACCGTGTCTGAAGATATCAATGTGTTGGCGATGGTGAAGGGCGAAGAGCGTTACGTTTTTCTATTTGATGATGAAAGCCGTGCCGAAACCCTTCGACTGCTTGGTCGTTATGCCTCCAACCCGGAGCTAAGTTTTTCCTGGCAGGATGCGGCTATTCTAAGCCAACGAATCCGCCAGGAGGCCCCTGTTAGTGAGCAGAGATTCGATTTACCTCTGCCGCTTGATCAAGATGATTTACTCTGATCATCGTTTCATTACTCTCATGGCCCACTGATGATGCGCACGGCCATCGAAAGATTTATTGATTACCTTCGCGTAGAACGCAATGCGTCACCTCTCACGCTCAAAAGCTATGAGGAAGATTTAATAGCGCTCGTGCTATATCTGGAGGAGGTTGAGGACCGCAGGGTAAAAATCAATGAAGTCTCCACACTTGATCTCCGTCGGTTCGTTGCCCGATTGCAGGAGGAGGGCTACGCAAAATCAACGATTTCCAGAAAACTTGCCTGCCTCCGTAGCTTCTTTCGCTTCGCAGTCCGAGAAAGCTGGATCGAATCGAATGTCGCCAAGCCGCTAAGAAATCCACGTATCGGTCGGAAACTGCCACACTTTCTGTCGGCTGATGAGATTGCAAAACTTTTAGAAAGTCCCTCCGCTAGCTCAGCATCAGGACTAAGGGACCGGGCAATTTTAGAAACAATGTATTCGTCAGGACTGCGCGTCAGCGAATTGGTCGCTCTTGAGATACAGGATATTGACTTTTCAAGCGGCCTCATTCGTGTGCGGGGAAAAGGGCGCAAAGAACGTTTGACTCCGTTGGGATCCTTCGCGCAGCGGGCATTAAAAAATTGGTTGACAAAACGAAAACCGGATCCGAAAGCGGGTAAGGACGCAGCGGATGCTGTGTTCCTCAATCGCTTTGGTAGGCGACTGACCTCGCGGAGCGTCGGTCGGATGCTGGAGAAATGCCTCAAAAAGGCCGGGCTGGATCAGCGAACTAGTCCACACACCCTGAGACACAGTTTTGCTACCCATTTACTCGATCGGGGAGCCGATATCCGCAGTGTACAGGAACTCTTGGGACATCAGAGTCTGATCACGACTCAGATTTATACCCATGTAAGCACCACTCGCTTGCGTGAAGTTTACGAAACAGCGCATCCACGTGCCGGATAACACAAAATCGCTTACACCAGGTTTCTTCGGACCGCCCACACGGCAGCCTGCGTTCGGTCGGACACACGAATTTTTCTTAGGATGTTTTGCACATGCTCTTTGACCGTTTCAATGCTAATGCTCAACGAGTTTGCGATCTCGCGATTACTCAGTCCTAAGGCAATATGCCGCAACACCTGAGACTCCCTGTTAGTTAAGGCAACATCGTCGCCCGCCCCTTTTTTTGACTCCAGTATAGCCGCGATGTCATAGAGTAGTCCAATGTCAATGGGTGATTCACCGTTTGCCGCTGCAGCAACCACCCGCACCAAATTATCCCGACTCGTCTCTTTGGTAATATAATCACTAGCCCCGAGGGCATGTGCTCGCGCAACATAAGTTGGATTATCGTAAGTGGAGAGGATGACCACTGGTGTCTGCGGCTGAATCTGTTTGATTTCCTCAAGCGCGTCGAGCCCGCTATCTTCGTTCATCCGCACATCTAATAGCACAACGTCAGGTTTACAAGCCATCGTTTCTGCCACAGTATCTTTGGTGTTGCCTGCCACGGCGATTACAGAGATTTCGGTTCCCGAAAATAATTCATCGAGACCACTGCGAACCATAGGATGATCATCGGCAACGAGCACAGAAATTGCCATCGGAGTCTCTCTTACCTTTTCGCGGGTGCAAATCGTAGACCAGAGGCGTCAAACGCGGTATCTGGCGGGGTGCGGGATCAAGCTGTTCATACAGAACGGAAGGTGATCCGCATTATGTATCAGATGCGGAAAAGTCGAAAGAGGGACACATGAGGGTAGAGCAGAGATTTTTAATTGAAATCTAATTATCTAGTTGCGGCACTTTCGTTTTCTGCCATTTGCCTTGGACTATCGGGCGGCCAGGTAGCGCCAAGCAATAGCCCAAAGCGTCTGGTTTCCGCGAGTCCGATTGTAGCAATGGCCCCGTTTTCAACGAACGAATCGATCATACCACCAAATAAAGTCCAGGATGTTTTGACGCGACTTCAGTTTCGACGTAGATAAATAACATCACAGCTTATGACTCCCCCAAGCTTTGGTACTGATCGGTGATATGCGCCAGCTCTGCTCGTTTTGAGTCAGAGTTTCGGTATCAGCAGTCAAATTATTCAGCACACGATGGGTGAAGGGGAAAGAGAACATGAGCAAGGGTTCAATCTTGTTGGTGGATGACGATCTTCATATTTTAAAAACCACAGCAGCTTGGTTGAGAGAAGTCGGCTACACCGTTACCGATGCAGCGACTCTTACGGCGGCGAAAAATGCACTCCAGTGCACCCGCTTTGATCTGGCAATTTCTGATGTTCGACTTGAAGATGGCGATGGATTCTCTTTACTGAATGAGGCAAAAGTAGTCGATTCGAGACTTCCGATAATTTTAATCAGCGGCTACGGAACACTCGAGTCTGCTCTTGACGCGATGAGACGCGGTGCATTCGATTTTCTCCCAAAGCCCCTAATGGATGACGACCTGTTGCAAGCTATTGAGCGGGCTCTGATGTGGAGTGCAGATTTTTCACCAGAGGTTCAAGCGAGTCAGCATCAGCGAGTTTCATCAACCCAGGATAGGCTGGAAAGATTGGCATCTGAAAACATCCCTACAACTATTGAAATCGATTCGCTGCATTCCCACGACACGAAAATGCAACAGATTTTTGAGGTCATCGAGACAATTGCCGATACCAAAACTACGGTGCTTATCACGGGCGAGAGCGGCACTGGAAAATCAAGAATTGCGAGAGAAATCCACCAACGCAGTGCTCGACGAGATGGACCGTTTGTCGAAGTGGCCTGTGGCGCACTTCCGGAGACACTGCTCGAGAGCGAATTATTTGGTCACGTGAAAGGCGCATTCACCGATGCGCGCACGGATAAGGACGGTAAATTTCATCAAGCTGATGGCGGGACAATTTTTTTGGATGAAATTGCAACCGCAAGTCCGGCGATGCAAGTCAAACTTCTCCGTGTGCTACAAGAATTTCAGTTTGAAAAGATCGGAGGCGCACAAACGTTCCAAGCGGATACTCGCGTAATTCTTGCAACGAATGAAAATCTGGATGAACTTGTCGCAACGGGGCAGTTTCGCGAGGATCTTTTTTATCGAATCAATGTAATTCATCTAGAACTGCCTCCCTTGCGAGAGCGAGTGGCAGATATCCCATTTTTGGCAGATTTTTTCCTAAAACAACTTAGCGAAGAACTTGGCAAGTCGGTCGACCGATTTTCGCCCGAGGCGATGCATCGCCTGGAGCAGCATCCGCTGCCCGGAAATGTTCGTGAACTGCAAAATATTATTGAGCGTGCGATACTACTTGGAAAATCATCGGAAATCCAGGTTGACGATCTTCCTGCGGCAGTGCGTTGCATTCAATCCACCGGCGATAATGAGACACCTCCTATCTCCGCTACGCTGCCACGACCTCAAACTCTCAAGGAAGCTCTGGAGGGTCCGGAGCGGAGCATTATTTTGAATGTGCTTAATGGAAATAATTGGAACCGTAATGAAACGGCTGAAATGCTGGGAATTAACCGTACAACGCTATATAAGAAAATGAAGAAGCTCGGACTTGACGAACCACGTATGGTTTGCAGTTTGTAGAACCATATTACAGCGAATGCGATCGTCGAATGAATGCATTTTCCGTATTCAATTTGCCGTCGGCAATTTTTCAAATTTTCGCTGCCTTTGGGTGTCTGTGCGCTCAAGGCTTGCACAGCCAATCCGTCGACGCAGCGAATCGATTTTTTGTTCACACTCCACGCTTTCGCAGTTACAGATTGAAACAAGTCCAGAGCGGCCGCTTGGAGGTAATAATCATCACTGCAAGGATGAAAAATGGCGTGGACGGTCGACATTGCCGAGTGCCACATCGAATGCGAGTCTTGAAGAATTCTCGCGTCGTCTGACAGATGGCATCAGCCTCAGGTATCTACGCGCGGTCTAATGAGGTGTTATGCTCATTGAGGCTTGCTTTGCAAAACCAGCCTGAAATCCTTCTCGGTGTGACGAAGCTAATGCTCGCGACGAGCAACAGAGCATAGAAGGGGGCAATCCCGCTGATGAGCATCAACGAGAACCAGGTCATCGTCCCCAAGACCAATATCAGGGGTCGGGCCATACGATTCCAGATAAGGATGGGAAAGATCAATTCGACCAGCACGATCAGGTGCGTCCAGGCGGCCACCAGATAGGGATATTCGCGTAGGAGGGTGAGAGACTCGAAAAGCCTGGACTGTGGCCTGGAAATCATCCACCACACGGCCTCGCCCGTACCCCAAGGGTCGTACCATTCCTGGGCCCCAACGATCTCACCGGGCCCCGAGATTTTGGCCAGACCCATCATGGCGGCAACGATGCAAAGGTGGACTTGAATCAGCCGGTTCGCCAGCGTAGCGCTAAAATATTTTTTCTCTTCTAAGTTACTTTGTCTTTTGCGGTCGACCAGATAACGATCGACCGAGAGCCGTGCCCCGCATGGACCGAGGCACAGATAAAACTGAAGAGCAGCAAGCAGCGGTTCGAATTCGGAGGTCAGTAGCGGCGCTCGCTGGATATACGAGAGTGTGATGATGAGTCCCAGCACAGCAGTCACTCGGGAAAAATAACCGACCGTAAAAAGACACAGCACACCAATACCGGTCCAATGGGCAATCTGCAACGTCAGCGGTTCGTCCAGGTAAGTGAGATACGAGAGTCTGGCCGGATTGTAGACCGCATTGTATGGGGGATATTGCTCAGTGAGTTCAAACGGCAAGAGCCCGCCCTGAGCAAAAAAGTAGGAAAGGTCAGCGGTGTAACTGAACACAAACAGCAGGGCGAATAAGCCAGTGACCACGCGAATCAGACACAATGGCAACGGATCGCTGGGTGTATACCAGAATCGATTCCAACCGCCACCGAAAGCCTGTGTCAGCCGCTTGAAATAATTGTTCACGGACAGTGTTTCCATGGCTAGCGATCCCTTCGTCGGGTGCCACGGGACTGAGTCATTTCTCCTTGGCCACCGCGCGTGGATGGCGACCAACGGTCCTCGTCGAGGATCAAATCGGCGTTATAAAGTGTGTCAAACCAAGAGGGATGGTTCGGATCGCGGAACTCAGGATCCATCTCCTCTAGGCTGATCATGTCCTGCGTCCGCTGTGCCAAGAGTAAAAATCGGTGAGCTCCTGATGCAATTTGAGCTCGTCGAAGCATTCCTCCAGCGATGGCTGAGACCAGGGCAGCCTCCTCATTATCTTCACCCTGAACCGCGGCAAGCCATCCTGCAAGCGTCAGGTAGCGTCGCTTTTGCATACCCCAACGTTTTGTCCCTTCCGGAATCAGATCGATGCGGTGAAGATCCTCCCCGTCTTCATTGACTGGATCAAAGCTAGCCGGCGGGTTAATCACAATCTGGCACAAATGATCCCAGTCATCAGCCGTATTGGAAATTAAACCATAGCCGTATCCTGTATCGAGTCCCAACGTGTGTAGATAAGGTTGCACACCTGGACTAGCTCGCAGTTGTCGACGCAACCCACTACGGGCGCCAAAATTACCGGCGATTCCAGCAAAGATGGCAAAAAAATGGAAGAACAAGAGAAAGGTCAACAGGGTTCGTACCCCAGGCGAGGGAAATCCGGGAGGACTCACATCCTCTTCACTGGCTGCTTCTCGGGTAGTCTGCATATTTGGCCAAACAGCATGATGTATTGTTTTGCAGCGTAGACACCGCTATTCATCGTCCAAATGGCCGGGAAAACTCCAACGGGAACTTCAACCGTATTATTGCAATGAACAAAAAAAGCCGGATCCCCAAAGAGAGGATCCGGCTTTTTGTTTTGCTTTACGCGCCGCTTTGGTGAGCCAATTGTAAAATCACTCGATTGGCTACCGATGCTTACGCTAGCTTAGGCAGCACAACCGTTACAGGCAGGTGCCGAGCAGCCATTGCAACGACCCTTGCATCGGCCATGGCAACGACCCTTGCATCGACCGTGGCAACGCTGCTTGCCGCAGCATCGATCACGACCAGAGCATCGATCACGACCACAGCAGCGGTCACGACCACTACAACGATGACGACCCTTGCACTTGCAAGATTTGTCATTGTCACATGCGGAGCAATCATCTGAGCAGTCACAGCTGCAGCCGTGGCCTGCAATGGCTTGGTTCTCACCGCCAATCATGGCGATTCCAACAACCGCGAAAAAAATCGCGATTCCGAGAATTAAGGTGCGATTCATCTTTTCCAATCCTCCAAAAAGGTACCCAAAAAAGTAGGAGTTGACATCTAACAACAGTTGCCGTCTCGGCATCCCTATCCTGCCCCGCCGACTGGACGGCGTTGGTCGGGGACAGCAACCCCCAAGATCGAAATCCACCTTGCCCACTAATCCGGAAGATGTACCGGATACAGCAGGTTTAACGGTTTTTCAATCTAGGCGGGTAAAATAACATGGTGTCTTTTATTGTCAAGCAGCCATTTAGGTAAAATGAGGCTGATGAGTTAATTTAGTAATTTGAGTGATCTGTATATGCTTCCATAAACTGTACCCCATATTGCTTACCGAGAGTGGGCATCACAATCTTTTTCGAGAAAAAATCAGAAAAATGGGTAAATATTTATAATTAGGCAGTTTTTGTGGGGCCAGATTGGTCACCATCACGAATCGTGGTTCTGTCGAGATTTTTTGTGTCCCAAGTTGTGTCCCAAGCGATTGCAATGTAATTCGACGCAGGAAAACAGAATGTTCGAATCCACCTTATTTCGCTGGATTTTACGCACGCTGGGTTTGGGACACAGTACGTGAATAGCTGCGTAAGAGTGCGTAATTTGCGAAACCAGCGACTAAACAAAAAATCATTGCTGATTTGGCACAAAGAGAAACCGTGCTTTTTCCCGGGTAACCCAGAGCCACGTGGTGGGTTCGCAAGAAAGCATTCGTTGACTTTCACGGATATTTGTTGGCGAGGAACACCAAAATTTAGACCAAAAGAATTATTTGTCTTTCCGGTCTTTTCCACCCAGCAAGGCTTTATCCTCTAGGTCATCATCCCTTCCATCATTACTCCTTCGCCGATTAGCATCGGCATCCTTTCTTAGTTTCTGCGTCCCTCGATCGTATGCGTTACTAAGTTTTTTGAAACGTTGCGTCTCCCTCTGGTCACGTACCGAGGCAGTATTTCTCAAAAGAAATTCGCCGTTTGGGTCCAGAAACAAAAGATCACTCATTCCCGCCTCTCCGGGAACAGGAACCTGTGAACGGATATCAACCAGCAATAACTCGGCATCCAATCCATCATCTTCACCCTGAGTCAATTTTCTGCCAATCCCGTTCATTTCATAGGATCGTTCTCCCCGAAGCGAACCATCTACGACCACTCCACCTTGCGACAGAGTTAATTCGCCGATCAAAATATTGCCCTCATTACCAGTAGGCGCTTTGACAATCACCGTGGCTTCTTTTTTTGTGGGTTCGGAAACGACAGCAGCGTACACCTCGGTGAGCGGTGGAATATAGACCGGTGCACTTTGCTCGCTCCAAGGCAATTTTTGGTCCGGCACAAACGGAGACTTACGGTGCGTCGGGTCTCGTAAAATTCGTGACGGTTTGTTGTGATTCGGATTTTTTAAGAGAAGTTGCACTCGATAAACGTACGTCTTTCCCGGCTTTACATCAAAGTCAAAAAGCCGCAAAAGCTGATTTTCATCAGCCACCGATTCAATCGACGATTTACTTTTATCGGGGACGTCCTTATTCTCAACAGAGACAGGTTGACTAGATTTGTCGGGTGTAGGATTGAAGAATTCCTCAAACTTGCGTGCTCGATTATCCCCGTTATTTTTATTTACCGCTGCCTTGTCCTCGAATTGTTTTTTTTGGAAGCGATCGGCTGTTTGGGATGGCATTTTTTGTCTTGATTTTCCGTCGCCGTTTTTTCGTTTTAGGTCTGAGAGTGGAATGCTGGGGTGGGTTGCCCACTGTTCCCAGCCGACGTATCCCAACGGTCCCAGAGGCGTCGTCAGTCGAGGATGGACGTAGCGTGCATCTACTAATTCGCCAGCCTCTGTTGCCCAGCGGTCATGCTTACTTGGATTGAGTCTGCCGAGAGCAGTCTCATTAACGTTCATTTTCTCCTTGGCCAACTGAGGGGTCCATTCCCACTGCATATCTGGCTCGTCCCAGTTGAGATCTTTCGCACCGAGGTAACCGGATTTTAATTCAATTCTCTGGATGCGGGCTAATAAATAATTCGGGACGTCCTCAAGCGGTTGATATTCCTCCGCCTCCTGGTAGGTGCGTGCATAGAGTGCTTTCTGCTTTTTCACGGGGATGAGGGCGGTGATAGCTGCCCAATGCTTGATTTCAGCCGTTGCTGCTCTGGGAGCTGGTGCACCCTCATAATCGCCAAGCGAAAGGGAAACCGAATTTAAGTCCCCTGCCGGGGGCACGCCCATCTTCAACGCGTCATCCACTTTTTCTGGCCGCCCAGCAATCCAAAAGATACCGCTACCACCCTCTGCCCAGACATCCTCAGCAGGCAGAAATTTGGGCCAAGTTCGCTTCCGCACTTTTTGAGTTTCAAAGCCCACAAGCGATTTAAAGCTATAATTGCCGCTCTCAATCGGCCTATTTGCTCTCTGCACCTGGGCCGCAAAATCTGGTATCTGGTCGGCCGATCCATCCCAATCCGATCGATCAATCAAGGCCTCCATCTGCGACGCCTTGTTTGCAAGCTCAGCTGCATTGTGTTTGGGATTTACAGATAGTCTGCCCGCAGCAGTATAAATTAGCAATCCGAAGGTGATACCCGCAGCTGCAAAGCAAATTTTCTCAAGGTGAAGGACCATCCATTGCTTGGCCCCGCCCGAGTCTTTATCCTCCGAAACAGCGGGCCCTGAAATCTTTTCGTCGGTATTTTCTGAACCAAGCCCCGGTTCCAATTTTTTGCGGAAGGAAAGTTTCGGTAATTTCATCGCAATATGCTTTATTTACTGACCGTGCGAATCTTATGTTGTTGTTTAAATTCTGCCGATGCATCGGCTGGTGGTGGTCCCGAAATCCCTCTTGCAAGATACGCAAATCCCCAGATTTCGACCAAGGTTCCACGCTCATCGGTTTCCGCCGGTTTTTCAGCCGACTCTTTTTCTTGCTGACTATTTGCTCCTGAGATCTTACTTTTACTTTGTCGCGTAATTTGTCGACGAGACGATAACGGTTTGGGTTGTTTTACGACTTCTAAGGAGGGTTTGTGCACGAAGCGAACACCCTCCAGAATCATCGGGATTCGGGCATTGGCCAGAGACCTCAAAAGAGGTTCCAGAAAATCAACCTGCATTCGAACTTTTATGCGAAACGCAATCACATTGTATCCATCCAATGATATTGTCTTACTGATCATCGAACGCAAATCGGGCTGAAATTTCGCCGGTGGTTTTTTACTTACACTTCTTTTTCCACTAACTCTAGACGACTTTTTTTTACCACCCTTTTTTTCAATGACCGGAGTGTCCTCGCGTACTATCCAAGCTGATTCATCAATATTTTCTGATGCTTCTTGAAACACCGCAGTGTCTTTGATCGCATAGATTGGTAGATTAAACGGATCTTTTGATCCGGCGTTTGTTTCAGCAATGGCCCTTAATAAAGCACCGTATACCCAGACAATCTGCTGAAATTTCTTGCAATCTTTTTCGGCTTTGATTTCCTCTTCGTTGATACTTTGTTTCAAGTGATTGAAGTCAGTTCCGTCCCAGAAGATGCCCGCTTCATCCGGCCCATCAGCAGCACCGAGCATAACTCGAAACCGATCGATTTCTTCTCGTGTCGCATCGATATAGTCCGCCACCGTTTCCTGGGTCCAACGGTTCTCCGCGATTTCAACTTTGCTGTCTGGGTGAAGTGTTTGCGGCCAAGTTTGAGCCTCTCTCTGAACTGAGTGAATATTTTTCAGTGCCGACTGACCGTTTGTCTTGAGTTTCTCAGTTAATTCACGGCGTTTTTTTATCCATTTGTCATTCGGGAAATTTTCTCCGCCTCGACTTTTGCTTTTGTTTTTCAAAGCGCTAAACTGCCGATCAATGCTACTTTTATTTTTCTTGAAAGAATTTTCCAACTCAGCGGTCCCAGTGCTCCAGGCATAAAACAACGCTAATATTGCCATAAGGATTAAAACCCAAAAATGGTGTTGTTTTATTTTGAGTAGATAGGGTTTGAGCTTATCCATGACTAATCTTATTGCACTTTAAGTTTGGTCAACGAGGTTTTCCTAACTTCGCTTCATCGTTGATTTACGGATTTCCAAAATCTTTTGGTTGCCACGCAAATTGGACTACGAATTCGTATTGCGTAAGTGGACTCTTTTTATCGATTTTGAAAGGAGAAATTACCTTCTGCTCTTTCGTTTCATAGACTAAAGGGTGGCTAATGCCGATGTCGGATGTTGCATGCTGGCTAATTTCCCCACTGGCATCAGGCAACGATATGTCCCGCTCCTGAAGATTGTGCACGAGTGTCCGTTGCACAAATTGCTTCCCAGATCCATTGGCTTGGGAGTTATGAAAGTGATACCCCGAAAGTTGCACCACGTAACCGGGACCTTTCGGAGGACCCGAGGGTGGTCGATTTTTCTTCGGCGCAGGCAACTCAGTGACATCTGGTTGGGGTGCCGACACCCCCCCAAGGGGCGATGATCGTTTTTGCTTCTCCGCTCCCGTATTTTTTACGACCAGCGGCTTCGTGTTTTCCTCAAATCGGTTCTTGTTTCCGGCGGAGAACCACTTTGCTAAGTTTGGAACCTTGCGAACGCGAAAATCCGTTATCCAAATGTCCATACGATCGGATGTGTCCATTTTTTGGTTTTCCGCTGAACCTGAAATTTTTGCAGGATTTTTTTTTGAGTTTTCTGCCGTTTCTTCTTTCGTCTCCGATTCTTTGTTTTCTTCCCCCCGACGGACTCTTTTGGAGGCTGCGTTGGTAGCTTTAACGATCATACGATTACTCTCATCAGGCATGCATTGATAAATTGCCTGACATAAATCGAGGTAATCGTTTCGACGATTGAAGATGGATATTTTCTTATCCAAATTGTTTTTTTGGGAATTAAATTCTCCCAGTGCTTGCTGGTATTCATTTTTCAAATCATCGGCCCTTTTAGCCACCGCCTTCGCTTTTTGCGTCGCTACTTTCCACTTGTTGTCTCCTTCGATTTGCACCTGTGACCAACTCCACCAAAGCACGATAAAATTGATCAAACAAGCCATTCCAAGTAGCGTCGCTGTGGCGACAGCCCACGGTTTTTTTCGGTCGATAATCCGTTCCCAGACCATTTCCTGGGGCACTAGATTCGTGCTGATTGCAGATTTTGATAGTCCTTGTATGGCTAAGCCATACGGGACAGCAAATGCTGAAAGATGGTCTTGGAATGCGGGAGACTGGGTTACTGAAGATGGTGCAAGTGACTTGATCGTGGTGAGATGCTCTACCTCAAAACCAAGATTCTTTTTGAGGTATCGCTCCAAACCGGGCAATTTAAATGAATTCCCGATCCCCAAGACACGGCTAATTTTTGCCTCTTTATCGAGGCTCTGAAAATAACCAATGGACCGTTGGATTTCGGTCAATAAATCTTTAAAAATCGGACGCATTGCTTGATAAATCACCTTAGGGTCATCCGCCTTTGTGGCATTCCGTTTTAGGTGCTCAGCCTTGGCGTACGTCAGTTGCAGTTCTTTGACCAACGCCTTTGTAAAGTGACTACCGCCCAGGGGCACATTCCGTTGCCATACACGAAACCCGTTGGTTATTACCAAGTCGGTGGCCTCTGTGCCGATCGATAAGATGATAATCGAGGCAGGCGGATCATCAGTGTCATAACCGGTAGACCACACTTCAGGATCGATCTGGTCAAAGGCAACAAAATTGTAAATCGCCAACGGAGTCAATTGAACAATATCAATATCGATCCCGGCCTCCTGATAGGGAGCAATATCCTGGAAGACTTGATCCCTCTTCATGGCAAATAGGCCGATTTCCGCATCTAGCGCAAATCCTTCTTCTTCCATTCCACCATACATCCGCTGGTAATCCCAAATCACATCTTCTAAATCAAATGGGATTTGCTGGTTGGCC
>CEVF01029271.1_pt1 | contig 16296 bp, 16 predicted proteins | sample 356441 | NCBI WGS metagenome assembly CEVF01 (sample SAMEA2622765, study PRJEB7988) | marine metagenome | biome: marine biome (ENVO:00000447); feature: surface water layer (ENVO:00002042); material: "saline water (ENVO:00002010), including plankton (ENVO:xxxxxxxx)" | depth 5 m
TTTAAACCGCAGCAAGGACAAGACATAAGTGACATAGTTGGATTTCGTGCGGCTTTAAATGCGCGCATAAAAAACGCTGCACGCAGGCTGTTCACCTGATCAACGTGCAGCGTCGGGTCGGAGGATTGTTGGGTGGCTAGACGTGTCCATAATGATGAGTCACCCCCCCGGGGACTGATCACTTCAAGTCAATCTACCGCACCCAAATCAAGAGTCGATTTGACCGCTGGTGTGTACCTGAGCTTTGCCCGGCTCAGCTGGCACGAGACAGACGCCGCAACTGTTCACGTTGCACCGCCATGCTGATGGTCAGCAGACCTTGATTGAGATTGTTACCCGGTTGGCGTTTGTCGACACAGAACATGCCATAGCGCGTTCGCTTGGTGTCCAGTTCGCAGACGCTTTGGACGCACGCGGTCCCGGTGAATTGCCGGCCGTCGTGGTTCAGTGTGGTTTTGATAATTTCACCGACATTGTGTTTACCCGATGCGATCACGGCATAACCACTGGCGGAGACATCGACCAGGGAGACTTCACCTTCCTCAGCAAAGTGAGCTGTCCGACCGGAGATGACCGTGGAAACGCGGAAGGTCTGACGACTTTCAGCATCGACTGGTTCACCGAGCAGTTCAATGGACAGACGCATCACGCCATCAACCTGATCTTCGTCTTCTTCGTGAATGACCACTTCATACTTGGCTGACTGCTTGAGAAAATCACGTCGTCGGTCGTAATAGACAAGTACCTGACCGTCTTCGGGGAGCCAATCAAAGACCTGGCTGGTCTCAATGATGATCTGCCCCTGTTCCAAAGCCACAATGTCCAACGGGATAAGTACCCGCTGCTGGCCTTGGGTTGGTTTCTGAATGTAAATTAAATCGCCCTGAGTCAACATGTGTCGTTCCTTGATCAGTTCCAATGATACCCTGAGCAAAAACTACAATTCAGATCAGGCAAATGCCAAAGCCAAATGAGTCATTTTTGCTGGATCATTTCCAACTATATTTTTCAGTCGGCTGTTTCCCCATGAATCAGCCTGATAGGTGGGAACACGTTGAATCATCAAGGATTCGAGTGCTATAAAAACCTGGACCCCACTTTGCCGCAACAAGCATGTTGGTGTACTTGCCGTTGACACCCAAAGTATCGGGCATTGGAACGTCCCAATTAAGTCCAGTTTTAAAAAAAATGCGATATAACCCGTTCGAGTGTCTTTATTATCAGACATTGTAACCTAGTACAATATTGTAGTCTGAACGTAAGTCCCGTATAGATATAGCTATGCCGATAACATAACTAAAAATCCTTTTATCCGAAATAACAAATAAAGCACCAGTAAACAGGTTAGACAATCATCGTCTCTGTGACATGCTGTCGCAAGATACACCCATACAGATACTTACACCAAGCAAATACTTCGACCAGTGAACGTAATAAAACTTTTTACGCTCCACGTCCGCCAAAGTAGTCTCCGACGTAGTGGATATGGATATTACTGGTCGATCCAGGTTTACCGATGGGTTCGCCAGCGACAACCAGCAGGGCATCGCCGACATTGCACATGCGTTTTTCCTGCATGAGTTGGTCGACCTGCCAGATGAAGTCCTCGGTGTCGGCGGGTTGTTCCATATACATGGGTTTGACACCAAACAGAGGCGTCATGCGTCGCAGGGACTGCTGGTCGGAACTGAATGCCAGGATTGGCAAGGTCGGGCGGTTCTTTGATAAGTGTCTTGCAGCGCCACCGTTTTGGGACCAGACGACGATGTACTTGACGTTCATGTCACGAACGATGGTCATCACGCCGTGCGCCAATGCCGCCATACGCGAACGATCGGCCTGAAGCTTGGCAGGCGGTGTTCCCCAACGACGCTGCTCGGAGGCGACATTTTCCTGAACCTTCAATGCGATCCGCGCCATGTGATCAACGGCTTTGACGTTGTGTTTACCCACTGCCGTTTCGCCCGAGAGCATCACGCAATCGGTGCCATCGAAAATGGCGTTGGCCACGTCCGAGGCTTCGGCACGGGTCGGTGTCGGGAATTCAATCATCGACTCAAGCATCTGTGTCGCCACGATCACCGGCTTGCCGTATGCATGAGCCATGTTAATGATCTGTTTTTGGATAATCGGAACCGCTGCCAAATCCATCTCCACGCCCAAGTCACCACGGGCGACCATGATCGAGTCCGACGCATCAACGATGTTTTCCAAATCATCAATCGCTTCAGGCTTTTCAATCTTGGCGATGATCGGCATGGGCAAACGGCCCTTGAGCTTCCGCTTCATGTACTGACGGAGTTTGATCACATCCTCAGCCTTGCGGACAAAGCTCAAGGCTAAAAAGTCCACCCCATGTTCCATCGCCCAATCCGCACACTTCCAGTCATAGGCAGTCACCGAAGGGACCGAGAGCTTGGTCTCAGGCAGGTTCACACCTTTGGCAGAGGTGACCTTGCCGGGAGTCGTCACCGTGCCGATGAGTCGGTCCTCGGACTTATCCATGACCAGCACGTGGATGTTGCCATCGTTGATCATTAAGCGTTGGCCGGGTTCGACTTCGTCGATGAGTCGGTCGTAGGTGACGTTAAATGTCACCGGTGCCTCGGGATCAGCGCCAGCGACAATGGGATCGCGTTGGAAATAGACGGGTTGGCCCATCTCCAATTCCACGCCACCGTCGATGACTTTGCCCACGCGGATTTTAGGCCCACATAGGTCTCCGAGGACGCCCACTGGGATGCCTCCCTGTTCACTTGCCGTTCGGGCGGCAGTGAGCAATTGCAGGTGACTCTCAGGCGTACCGTGAGAAAAGTTAAGTCGGAACACGCGCACACCGGCTTCAATGAGTCGGGTGAGCACGGGAATCTCGCAACTGGCCGGACCCAAAGTTGCAATGATTTTGGTCAAGATGAAAGGTTTGGCGGGTATCACGCCGAAGATTCTAATAGGAACCGGCCTTGGGTACGAGCCTAAAGGCGATAAACACATGCTTTTGACAGTCAATCGAGACCTATGAACACCCTACCACCCGAACAAAAGTTACATTCCTGTTTGACCATTGATGTCGAAGAATACTTCCACATTGAGGCGGCGCACGGCCATGTCTCTAAATCACAATGGGATACAATGCCTTCCCGTGTTGCGAACAGTGTTCATAAGCTTTTAGAGCTTATGGACCAACATAATTGTCGCGCAACATTTTTTATTCTTGGTGATGTGGCAAGAAGATGCCCCCAAATCGCAAAAACCATTGCCAACGCCGGACATGAGATCGCAAGCCATGGCACCAACCATGATCGACTCCACCGACTCAACAGCATCACCTTTGCTCAAGACCTGACCATCTCCAAGAAGATTCTCGAAGACCAGACCGGCCAAGCCGTTCGCGGATACCGGGCGCCGACATTCAGCGTGGTTCCGGATACCGCATGGGCGATTGATGTACTGCTCAACGCAGGCTTTGACTATGATGCGTCAATCTTCCCGGTGATGCATCCGGCTTATGGCGTCCCCGATGCCCCGGTCACGCCGTTCTATGTCACCGGCCCGTCAGGTCGCAAACTCCTCGAAGTCCCGCCACTGGTTTGGGAGGTTGGCAAGAAGCATGTCGCCGTCGCAGGTGGGGGTTACTTCCGACTGCTGCCGTTGTGGTTCATGAAGCGTGGCCTTAAGCAATCGCTAAGTCAAAATCGTCCAGCAGTGTTGTACTTTCATCCCTGGGAGTTCGACCCGGACATCCCGCGGTTACCTTTGCCGTTGACCGGGCGACTGCGAACGTACCTGGGACTCAAATCTGCATTACGCAAACTCGACCACATCCTGAGTCTGCCCGGCAGAGAGTGGACAACGATGTCCTCGAATCTGGATCACTTCCATGCGATGGCCAGTAACGGCAAACCGTACGCGTTGGCGGCGTAATCAAAATTGTTGTTCAGCAATTCGCGCCTTGGTCGTAAAATAGATGCACCAACATGTCGCTTGCGTTGTCTGTACTTCCGAGGTGCTTTGAAATGGTTCACGCATTGATTAACTGGTGTCGGCCGGTGAGTGATCGACTGATCACCAACTATCACGGTTATTGGCAGCGATACCAATGGCTGCTATTGGCGACAACCCTGGCAGCCATCGCGGACTTGATGACCACCATCCGCTTTATGCACATTGATGGGATTGAACACGAACTGCATCCTGCAATCCGTTTGGTCTCTTGGGCTTTGGGGCCTCTGGCTGGCCCGATCTTTGGCAAGCTCGCACAGTTGGCTGCGATTGTGTTGGTGACAGTCTATGCCCGACGGCTTGCTGGCTATGTGTTCTTTACCACAACGGTGATGTACGCATGGGCTGCCTGGTACAACGTCTGGGGTCGCGACCTATACTCGCCCCTGCTCATTGAGTGGTTGCCGTTGTAGGTGACAGATGAACATGCGTTTTTGTCTTAACCACAGAGGCTCAGAGACACAGAGTTAAGACAGCCCAACACTGAGCAACGCGAAGTGTGGGATACCTATGACAACCAGGTGATACCCATCCCGCCAATGACACGTGCGTTGAGAATTTCTTGAGCACCGGATGTCAATCCGGTGCAAGTGCCTTGATCAACATTATTATGACATGCACCGCATTGACATGCGGTGCTCAATGAAACACGAGGTCTTAATGGGATTGGCATGATACCCATCCCAGTCTTCGTAAAGCTCAGACTTGGGCTTGAGTTTTTTTGTGTTGCTCTGTCTTAACTCTGAGCCTCTGCGACTCTGTGGTGAAAGCCTAGGAGATCGCTCACGCAGCATGGCGCGCAACCGACTCACCGGCGACTTGCTTGCCAAGCAACAACTCGACCATCGGCGCCAACTGCGCATTCCATGTGTATTGCTGCTCAACCCATTGGCGGGCGCTGCTGGCCATCTGCTGGCGACGATGTTCGTCGTTGAGCATCCACTCGATATGCCTGGCCCATTGATCCGGGCCGTGACCGACGAGGTAATGCGAACCGTCCATTGCCTGGACACCTTCAGCAGCTTGCGGAGAGCAGATCACCACACGCTTACAAGCCATCGCTTCGAGGACTTTATTCTGGACACCACGAGCAATACGCAATGGCGCGACCACGATACCGGCATCAGCCATATGTGTCCGCACATCATCCACCGGGCCAATCACATTCACCCCCGCCCCCGGAAGCTTGGCTAAATCCATGACTTCCGCAGTGGGGTGTCGGCCGACGATTTCAAACGTTGCATCTGCCATCTTTTCGCGCACCAAGGGCATGACGTTCTGGGCAAACCAACGCACCGCATCAATATTAGGTCGATAGTTCAAGACCCCCACAAACAGAATCTTTTTCGAACCTGTCGCATCAGGCAACGGTGAAAAGAAATCCATATCCACGCCATTGCCCACCACGCGGAGCTTGGGATTCGATCCCACATAGTGTTGATACGTTTTGTACTCACGTTCACTGACCACCGTCAACGCGTCGAACTTGTCGTAGACACCAGCTTCAATTTTTCGCAGATAGGTCGCTTCATGTTGATACACCCAGCGGCGAGGAGGCAAGGTATTCATCGCATAGCTGTCCCACTTGACGCTATCGACATCAACCAGGTCAATAAGCTGACGCGCACCGGGAACCAGCCGTGAATAACGCACCATCCCTGAGCAGAACGTGAGAACCGCATCAAAGGGTTGGGCAGCATGCCACTGTGTAATGGTGTCGGCCAACCGCTTTTCATAGAACATCGCGGGTGTGATCGCCCGACGCCTAAGCACTGCACCAAGCGCTCGGAACTTGCTGGGCAAACCGCGTACCGGTTCAATGGCCAGATCCGTCGTCAACGATGAAAGCACAGTCAACTGTTCGTCGGACACATCTTCCTGGGTCAATGATGCAAGTGACACATCAGCATGTTCACTGAGCATTTTCAGCAAATGATAACTGCGAATCCGATCACCGCGATCCGGTGGATACGGCAGTCGATGCGTCAACATCAAAACGCGAGGCAAAGCTGTGGTGGACATCGTGGGTACCTCAATTTTGAGGGAGTAGTGATTAGGCCAAAGGCAATGATTGAATCGTTATTCCAACGCAGGTTGAAAATATCGAATTGAAATGTCTTAATCCTAATCCCTACTCCCTAATCACTAATCCCTGTTCTCTACTTCCGCTCCGTCAGAACCACCCCCGTGATCTGACATCCGTGTTCCGTCATTAAACGTTTTGCCCGTTCAAGTTCATGTGTTGGTGTATATCGCATGGCTACAGCCAGGAGCATTTGGTCACAGTGTTGGCCTAGTTGCGTGCAACCGGTATGACCCAGTACCGCAGGCGCGTTGATGACGATGTGGTCATACAAATCGCGACACCGCTGAAGCATTTGGCCAAGTCTTGGATGGTCAAACTCCGTTGAACTGATCGTGCCATGACCATGTGCCATCACGTGTAAAGCTGATACATCGGTTGGTAAGGTGACCGCATCCAGTGAATTGACTGCCCCATTGAGAAATTCACACAGTCCGTTTTCGACTTTCCCATCAAAGCATTTGGTCAATGCCTGATGCGATGAGCTGTCCATATCCACCAGCAGCACCCGCGTGCCAGGCATCCGGGCGAAGCTTAGTGCAAGGTGCAATGCACAACTGGCTCGTCCTTCTTCATTGCCAGGTAAAGCACTTGAAAACGCATGAATCTGCACACGGTGTTCAGCAGCTTGTTGCAAGAGTTTGACGCGGACTTCTTCGAATTGCTGGGCGATCTTGCCATCGTGTTGGATATTGAGATGAAGTGCGTTTTCAGCGACGGGTTGCCAGTGATAGTTTTGATCCTGCGGCGTTTCAGACACCGGCGCTTCAGGATCGGCAAGCAGCGTTCCCTGACTGCTGCGCATCATTGCTTTGTAGACATCACCCATGGGCCACCTCCGACACCTTGTCGGCTTGCTCAATTACCACTTCTGCATCAAGGCCGGCCCGTGCGGCGATTTCCTGCCGCGTCCCATGTAATACATCGTCCAGATGTACCACGGTAGCTTCAAAAGCGGGCAGATGTTTTTCAATCGCGCGGCTGACGATCTTCGAATCGATAAACCGCGTCTCTTCGGAAAAGCCTACAAGCAAGGCGTTATCCGCGATGAGATTGATCATTCGCGGGATGCCACGGGATTTTTTGTAAATGAGTTTCAATGCAGCTGTCGAAAAATCGACATTGGGTCGCTGGCCACTGGCGCGGATCAGTCGGAAGGCGATGTATTGGGCCATCTGCGTTTCGGTCATCGGTTCAAGGTGACAGTACATGCCGATGCGCTGCGTCAACGGGCCCAGACGTGGGTGTCGTAACACGTTTGCCAACTCCGGCTGACCGAGGATCAGCAGCTGAACAAGTTTCTGGGTTTCGTTCTCCAGATTGGTGAGCAGTCGCAATTCTTCAAACGCTTCAACGGGCAGGGCCTGGGCTTCGTCAATGACGATGGCAACGGTGCGCCCCTGCTGATGCTCGGACGTCGCAAAGCGGCGGATACCGGTCAAAATGTCTGACTTATCACTGTTTTGAGGCAGTTTAAGGCCAAGCTCGCTGGTAATCATTCGTAGCAGTTGTTCGCCGGTGACGCGGGTATTGTTGATTAATGCCATCGACGCATGTTTGCCAAGGCGCTGTATCATGGCGCGGATGAGCATGGTCTTGCCACAACCAATCTGCCCGGTGACCAGGGCGATACCTCGGCGGTTCTGCACGGTATAGACGAGTTTAGCCAGGGCTTCATTGTGCTGTTCGGACTGATAGAAAAAGCGCGCATTGGGGGTGTTGGAAAACGGCAGGACATCAAAACCATAGAACGCTTCGTACATCTTTAAATCCGGTCCGTCGAGGACTTGTCAGAAAGTTGTTTAACAGGTTGATCAGGCAATTCAATCACCACAGGCAAGACGCGCCGCGGCAGGGCATGTCGCATGGGACGGGATTGCCAAAGTGATTGAAGTGACGCAGGTGATGCCAACAATTCAAGCAGTCGCGTTGAGTCTTTGGGTTGATGCAGGTTCACGTATGCCGCTGCCAGTGAGACGCAGAGCATCAACACCACCGCAATCGACACCAACGGGTAAACCGTCAGGCGACATAAGCCAGTCAACCAATGACGGCGACGCTCAAAGGTGACCTGTCCTAAAATCGGCATGGCAAGCGACTGCTCGGTGGCCATCCCATGATCCATCGTCCGGTCGGCATGCCGAAACCACAGTTGAAGCAGACCCCAACACAACACCGCACCAAGAATCGCAAAGAAGATGATGTGCCCAAGTGTCGGCCAGATGACGTGCGATTGATCAATGCTGGCCTGTTGGATATGCCCCCATGCGATCTGTCCGGTGAGAACTTCGCTGATCAGTGAAAGTTGCTGGCGATGATCGCTTAACTGCTTGTTGAGTGTTTGGAGTTGGGGGGCGAGTTTGCCAAGGGTGTCCGCTGCTTTGGACTGTTCGACAAGTTGCTGTTGCTTGCCACGCAAAACCGTCATCGTCTCTTTGTGCGTATCAATTTCGCCGGATACTTTAGCTAATTTGGCATCGGCATCCGCATCGAGTTTGGACGCCTGAGAAATCACATCAATCCGAACGTTGAGCTTGGCCAACTGATCCTTGACCAGCACGACCGACGGATCATCTTCGCCACGACCGTAACGATCCGTGTGCATGGCAAGGTCCTGCTCAAGGAGTTTCTTGCGTGAGAGCAGTCCCTTAAGCGTGCGATTGGCACCAAGGTAGACCGCCTGCTGACGGTTGAGTTGATCGAGTTTCTGCTGGGTCTGCGACAACTGCACTGCCAATTGTTCATGGGTTGGCAAATCAGTTACCGCGATGAGCGATTGGGCGGATGCAATCTGTGTGGTGAGTTGATCGTGCTGCTGCGTGAGTTGGTTGATCTGAGTTCGATGCTGTTTTGAGAGCATGTTGAGCTGATCGGCAAGTTGAACAGTCAGATGCGCAGCACGCTGAGCGAGCCATTCATCCACTTGATCCACCGCAAGCTGCACGGAGTCCGCTTTGGCAGTGACCCGGATTCCGGGGGGTCCGGGGGGTGTGTTGATAGATGAAACTGTGAGATTAGCTGTGGCAACGTGTTGCTCATTGAGCAGTTCGCCAGCCAATTGATACAACGGCGGATGGTCGATTTCATTGAGCATCGGATCAGGATTACCGGTCCATATGCCCGATGCCTGGAATGTGCGCGGTAAGAGCAGTGAGGCCCAGAGTAAGCCAGCAGCAACCATCGCAGCGAGCAGGACCGATAAAATCGGCCGTCGGATTCGCCAACGGGCTTTGAGTTTGCTGGATTGTTCTTGCTGTTGCGCCGTCATCCGTCCATTCCCTCCAGCGCGCAATGATGCGTGCCATGCGTCCTTCAATAGTTATTTCGGACAGAAAATCGCCGGACTGTAGCAGGGAATGTTTAAATTGTTATCGGATGATTTTTGTGGGGTGATTCAAGGTTTCATGATGGCCTGGATTGGAATCACCAACCGCCAAGTTAAGAGAGGTGAAAATCGTTAAGACATTTTTTTACCACAGAGACACAGAGGTCTCAGAGTTAAGAGAGTTAAGGCATTTTGTTTTGCTAAGACAAGCTTAAGCCCAAGTCTGAGTCTGCGACTTGTATAAACGTTTTACGTCCATGCCGCCAGATGAGGCATGGCGAATCTAGCGGGTTCGGGGAGGATGTAACGGGGACATGTTACCCGTCAGATTCATCCGCAAAGCCGGACTCATCTGGCGGCTTTGTAATGTGGTTCGTGCGCATAAAAAAACCGGAGACGATTGGTCTCCGGTGGTGTGAGTTTTATCAATGAATTGAAAACAAAAAACCTGTCTTGTCTCTCTTACCTCTGAGATCTCTGTGTCTCTGTGGTAAAAAATGTCTTGAAAAGAATCACCATAGATGCCAAGCATCAAGGCATGGGTTGGCCTTCGACGGATTCGATTTCGGGGATGACGGTGCCGGTGATCTTGCCAGTGATGATGGCAGCGAATGGATAGGTCATGCCCTGGGTGGTCATTTGATCTTTGGAGGGTTTATTGACGGTGGCTTGGACGAAGACATCGCCGTTGTCGCCGGGTTGGATGCCGTTGATTTTCACCCAGTATCCGCCGGTCTTCTGTTCACCAAGTGCGATGAGGACGATGGATTGGCTGTTAAAGTCGACAGTGAGTTCTTTGAGTTGGCGTGAACGCGTTGCGTTGATTTGATCTTCGGAATTGATCAGGAACACGTTGGGCAGTTTGAGTGCCATGCTCTGCCCGGTGATTTGCTGTTGGATGGCAAGCGTGTCTGCTGCGATCACTTCGGCTGCCTGTTGCTGGTTGGAATTCACGATGGTGACTTCTCCGCAACCGGTGATGGTTAAAGCCATGACAGTGCAGAGTGCAACGATGGGAAGATGAGCGATACGCATTAAATCCGGCCTCCAGGAGCAGTCATCAAACAAGGGATAAATAACGGGGGAATATACCAAGTGAGGTTATATGAGGTTATGACCGTTTTCGCAAGATCATAGCATTAAAAGGCCGACCTTCACGGCGATATTTTCGTTCAAAATTCGTCCCGACGAGTTCGCCATCACCTGCTGACTCAGGGCTGATGAATGCCAGCCGTTCATACAAGTCATCCACCTGGGCAGCATGGTCTTCCATCCAATGGAAGTAGTCTTCGTGATCCGTTGCCAATCGAATCTGCCCGGTTGGCGTGAGGATGCGATGAAGCTCACGGAGAAACGGGGCTTGGACGAGACGACGTTTGTTGTGCTTTGCCTTAGGCCACGGGTCAGGGAAGTAAATGTGAACCTGTTGGAAAACGCCATCGGCGATATAATTTCGCACGAAGAATCCGGCTTCGGCATGAACCATGCGAACATTTTCACGGCTATGGCGGCGGATGCGATCCGCAGCATGACGCCAGTAAGCCTTGGCATATTCCACGCCAATGTAGTTAATGTCCGGATGCTCGGGCGATTGATTGACCAGGAAAGTCCCTTTGCCTGAACCGATTTCCAGTTCCATGGGGCGTTTGCGCGTTGACACATCAAACCAAAGGGACAAGTCATACGGGCCGTCTTCAAACGAGCCGAACGCATCCAAATGGGTCTGATCTTTGCCGGTGTGACCAATATCTAAATTTACAGCTGTTTTTGCAGTCATGTGTCGCCTATCATACCAAGCTTGCTGGCAGTGGAAAGCTTAGCCGTGTCAACACTCTCAATTAGGGTTTAATGGCTTGAATCAACAAACAAATCAAGAAGCAAATCCAATAGGTATATTTACCAATAAATCTAATTATTTATTTTCGGAGCAAAAATTCTCTTAATGAATGACATTTGTTCGATTAGAATTTAAGTAGTGATGCTCCTATGATTTGGATGCATCTGGGAATTTGGTCGTCTTTATCTTCTGTCCATTGTTCGTTTGAATTCGTCTTCGCCGTTCATGCAATGAAATTGCCTTTCATAATCCCGCCCTGTTCTATGGGTCAAGCGAAAACAATGGACATTAAGGTTGAAAGGAGCACACGATGAAAGACTCGAAAGTCTATTTCATCTCCGATCAACCCGCGCGACTGTCAGATCAATGTGTCAACACGCTTGCATTGGCCAAAATAAAGGTCGAAATTTGTGCAAGTGTCTCACGACTCACTGATCTGTATGACCCGGGATTAGCCAGTTGTGTCCTGGCATACATGCGTGCCTCAGATTATCTGGGGATCGACATACATCGGACCATTGTCAATCAGGGGATCGGCGCCCCGGTGATTCTCCTTTCCGAAGCAGCGGATGTTCCCATGGCAGTGACGGCAATTAAACAAGGTGCCTTTGATGTGCTGCCTTGGCCAACCGGGAAAAACGAGCTTAGTGATACAATCAACCAAGCTATCCATAGTGATCAAAAACGCCTCAAACACCAAAAAGCAAAAGACGATCTGAAAAATCGACTTGATGACCTGACACCTCGGGAAAAAGAAATCCTGCAACTGGTCGTCAACGGTTTAAGCAGCAGCCAAATCGCTTACAAACTCGTCCGCAGTGAAAAGACCGTCAAACTCCACCGTGCGCATATCATGAAAAAACTGGCATGTGATTCAGCACATGAATTGGTCCATCGCATGATCAAACTTGAATTCGATCTGGATGATCTGGAAAACGTCTGACCCCAAAAATATGAAAGCATAATTGTGAAGATTGGCCCAATCGTGTCGTTGTTAAAAAAATGACACGACAGTGATTCTAATACTCTATAAAAAGACTAAACCGGTTAGGTATTAATACCCAATTCACTATAAAAACCCTAAATATATACCCAACCCCTTATATGCTTCAGACCACTACCCAGACGATAATGTAAGTACGTGAGACGATAACACGTCTGTGTTCAAAAACTTCAACAAGTACTGACCGGAATGTACGGCGGCGGAGGAAATTGCCCGGACCCCCCCGCCTCCGCCGTCGCCGGTCTTTTTTATGCGCAAAATTTCCAAACAGCGAATTACCAGTATCATAAAGACGCAACAGTTGATGTTTCCAAACACAATAACGGTCACTTTTTGCTGACATGCACACAACAGTTAATTAGAACAACTGTTGCTTATACAGTATTTGTAGATTAATGATATGTAGGGTTTTACATACACACGAACACCAAGGACAAACCCTATTCACCCACAAACAGGGTATAGCCTTAGTTATGGATTCTTTTAATTCATTCTATGAATAAATGACTTGTAAATTTCAAGATAACCTGCTACCGTCATGTGCATTTCAGTGGTCCAAAATCGACGGAGGTCATCTGAATCATGTCCATCGACCTATGTATCAGCACCTACAGCCTACTCAAATGGCGTCAGCAGAACGGCAAATCCGTGGCTCAAACGGTTGACCAGATTACCAAAATGGGTGTGACACAAATTGAATTCAGCGGCATATCCGATAAAGCGATTCATAACGGCAAAAAACAGGCTACCCTCCTCCAAAAACTGTGTGACAAACGCCAACTGAGCATTGCCAGCTACTGTACCGCTGCCGAATTGCTGCTGTCACCTGCCAAGCAAAAGCAAGCGATTCAAGCCGTCAAGGATCAGGTGGACATCGCAGCTGCACTTGGTGCCCCGTCCATGCGACATGATGTGACCCGTGGTTTCGAAGCAGGCTACAGTCGATTCAAAGGTCCGCGAACCTTCGCTCAAGCGCTGAAAATCGTCGTCCCAGCGATCCGAGAAATTGCTGACTATGCCCAGACGCTAGGTGTCAAAACCAGCTTGGAAAACCATGGCTTTTTCATGCAACATCCCGATCGCGTCTGCAAACTCATCCAAGCCGTCGACCATCCCAACTTCGGCCTGACGCTGGATATGGGTAACTTCCTATGTGTCGGTGCTGATCCTGTCGCTGCGGTCAAGCAATGTTTACCCTATGCCCAGATGGTGCACGTCAAAGACTTTCACCGCAAACCCAAAAAGCTCGCCCCACCCAACGGCTGGTTTATGACCCCAGGCAAAGATGCCCTCCGCGGCGCAATCGTCGGCCACGGCATCATCGACATCCCCGCGCAACTTAAGCTCCTCAAGCAAGCCAAGTACGCAGGCGCATTGTCACTGGAATTTGAAGGCATGGAAGAACCCACTTTTGCCGTCCAAACCGGACTCGACTACCTGCGCCAAGAGTTGGGCAAACTCAAGATGATTTAAAAAACGGCTCCTCCACAAATTCTGTGGGTGATGGTGTTTTGTCGGTGTTGTTTTGCATGCCAGGGAGCTTGCGCTCCCCGGACCCTTTGCCAGTTCATGAGTCACCGTTAACCGGTCGCTTGGTTTAAGACAAACAAGGCATCGGTTCAAGAGTGGTGAGTTGCACCGATGATATTCTGGGCTGAACTGATGCCATGAACGTCACACACCTGTCCGAAGTGCGGTTACGCTGGCCACTCACCGATTGACCGGGGAGACCTGTACGCTGCGAACGCCCCCGGAAGCCCCGGACGCGGACAGAAAATCGCGGGGCTGAGTTCCTGAGACTTTCCGGAGTTTCCGGGGGCGTACAGGTCTCCTGCAATTCACCGGTGAGTGGCCGGCGTTGCTCAAGGTTCTTTTGTCCATCCATGCCGCATGGCGCGGACGGGGTTGAGATGCATAAGGATTGACATCGCCCATCATGAACCGATGCCTTGTTTGCCTTGTGTGAAGCGATCTCTAAACGGTGATGCTATGAACTCGACAAGGGGTCCGGGGAGCCCAAGCTCCCTGGCATGAGAATCCTTGTCTCATCACTTCGATACCAAACCACATGCTCTGCGGAGAAGGCAATCAAAACGAAAGCTGTGTCTAACATAGCCATGAGAAAAGATGCGACAATTTATTCATCCTGACAACTTTTTCGTCTGGTACACTTGAATTCGCTCTACGCTAAAGCCCAAGCCCTTCCGGTGGAAAAGCCTCCGGGGCTTGAGGCAAAACCGTTGGCAAACAACACCGCTGCATGGCGGTAAAAAAGTATTGAGTTTTTCAAAGACTCAATTATTTTGCTCTGGCACAAAACGACCTGCTAAACTTGCCATCGTCCATGCCAAATCTGATTGGGATTTGAAGAGTGTGAGATATTGCATCAACACATCAATCCGGTTTTGCTTGACCAGTATCACGCCGACACCCTCATCGAAAGTGCTGCCAACCAGTGCATTTTGAAATTCTGATTGACTCTTATCCTCCCCAGCCAACGCCTGCATGTATGCAAAGGCGCGCTGGTCTTCACCCATGCGGATGTATGCCACAGCCAAAGCTTTGCGTTGGTTACTATAGGTTGCTTGTTCCATCGAGCTTTTTTGTGGCAGCGCATCAATCTCCTTAATCGCCTGATCCAATAACAACTCGGACATTTTGAGTTGACCCCCTTGATGAGCAGCGACCGCATTCTTGATCAGGTACATGATAAAGATGGTCTGATGATTGAAGTTGCCAGTCGCCGTGATTTTCTCCATGTATTTTGCTGTCGCTGCCCCATCGCCACGACTTGCTGCAAATCCACCAATCGTCCCCGAAGCATGCATCCAGTCCACATCGCGCAATTTGGCTGGAACATACTCCAAATATTGCTCGGCAACACCCATCTCCCCAAGCTCGGCTGCAAGTTGTGCAATCTGCTTAGCAGGTGTCAGACGGGCATATTGATCCTGCTCAAAAGTTGGCAGCAACGCATACAACGAGGTCGCAACTTTAAGCTTCTTCTCCTGAGTCACCAATGGAATCAACACACCCAAAAGCTTTTGCTTCGTGGCAATAACGAACGCTTCGTCAGTCTTGCCAGCTTTGTACAAACCCCGAATCTGTTGACTGTATGCACGGTTCACCTCATCAGCCTGATCGTTCTGCTGGTAAATCGCAATGGCCTTGTCATATTTTTTCTGATCAATACAAACCAGGGCAATGTCACGGATCGCCCATTTTTTGGTGTTCTTATCCTTGATCTGTTGGGCAACTTCCACCGCTTCATCAATCGCGCCGGTCAACGCCCACTGCTTGACGGTGGTCCGCGTAGCTGTGTTTAAATTTTCATCCGTGGTCAGGAACTTGCGATGCTCCATCGCATCTTTGAAATGCCCGGTCTTGAGCTTCGCTTCCATGATCGCAAGGTGAAGCGTCTGCTTGTTGTCGAACTTCATAAAGCCGTAATCTTTAACCGCAGGTTGATCGCCGACTTCATCAAGCAAGGCCTGCGCCTGGTCAATCTCACCTGCCTTGGCCATGACAATGGCAACATCTGTATTGGCAAGGGCGCGCTTGTCCTTGGGGATGCGTGCCAAGCTCAACTTCGCCTTATCCCACTTGCCAAGCTTGGCATAGAGTTCAGCAATTTTGGAGTGCTCAGCCTCGCCTTTAGCCATCCGCTCCGCACCGGTGAGTAGAAACAATGCCCGTTGCTCATCGTTCTCCAGCTTGGGCATCTCGCGCGCCTGGACACTTTGAAAACCCAAACCCAACATAAGCACAAAAGACAGAAATCCACGGCAGAAAAACTGACTCATCATTGAACCCCTTAAAGTTGAACTGGACATTGAAGATATCAATATCCCACGAACTATTTTTCGGAACAAATCGTATTTTGATCTGGTTACCAAGGGTCTTTACAACAACACCGTTGGGTCCACATCCACAGCCATGCGGTTGTCGGAGATGAGTAGTTTTTCATTGCGCAGCATTGTCATGATCTTCTGCAAGGTACTTGCGTCGGGGGCGATCATCTCAATTTGATGCCGATGAAAATCAGCGAT
>CEVF01046384.1_pt1 | contig 16293 bp, 11 predicted proteins | sample 356441 | NCBI WGS metagenome assembly CEVF01 (sample SAMEA2622765, study PRJEB7988) | marine metagenome | biome: marine biome (ENVO:00000447); feature: surface water layer (ENVO:00002042); material: "saline water (ENVO:00002010), including plankton (ENVO:xxxxxxxx)" | depth 5 m
GTCCACACATTTACCAACCAGCCACTGATTACCTCTCTGCATTTTCGAACGCTCATGCCACTCCATCAGCAGCCTAACCGGAATTTGTCAGGTTGATAGAGCGGTCAACACGAATACTGGCTGACCCAGGTGGCGTCTACCCGGAAAACACTCGTTGTCGTATTACGCGACTCAACGGACCGACAACACGTTGACGCAAATGGGCCTGTCGCCCTCGCTGGCACTCGCAGCAAAATTATTTTGAATCCCCATCAAGACAATTGACCGGCAAAAAATCTGACGCCGGTTGCAAAAAACCAGAGAACCCATACAGCGGCATGAGCATTTGCGAGCGAATTGTCCGTTTACTTTGTGGCAAAACGGTTGGGCAGTGCCATCTAGTCGCTGCCTGAACATGATTAATTCGATTAGCAGGGAAACTAGATTTTCATATCACAGCATCCGAATCTGATGGATTGCGAACACCACAGCCAAATGCCAGAAACAAGGTGTCAGTAGACCCGCATTATTTTGCATGCAGCTTCCTTCATTCTGAGGGCAACAATCATGAGAGTGTCACGGAAAACGGCAATTGGTGATGTCTTGCATGCACTTACAAAATGCAGGATCCCCGACCAGGTTTCCCCCATGATGCAGGATCTACGTGACATCGCGTACTCACATCGTGCGCGTGTAGCAGGTCCTAGGTGTTGCATCGATGGAAGATTTTTCTCTAACACGTTTCGTGACGCTGCTTGAACCAAGCGCCGGTGCTTACGCGTCAGGGAACTTTGGTGATCGCGGTAGGAGTAAAGATTTTCGCGGAAATGATAAAAGCAAAATCCTGCAATGTATGCTCGAAGCCAAAAGTCCCAATCTTCGGCACAATGCAAGGATTCTTCATAGCCAGATAACGCATCGTGCACAGCACAACGATACATAAAACAGGCGCCGATACCATTACGAACAGGTAATTCTCGCGGTGAAAGACACTGAATTGAACGTATTCGTTGGCCCGCAGCGTCGATCATTTTAAAGTCGGCATAAACAATATCAATCTCATCACGGTCATTAAGAACGCCAATTAATTTTTGGAAAGCATTTTGGTTGTAAACGTTGTCATCAGAACTCCACGTCAAATACTCGCCCCTCGACTCTGAGAACCCTGTATTCAGGGCGGTGGGAAGATTTCGATTCTCTGCGTGCGTGACCTGTCGAATTCTCGAATCCCGGGCAACAAATTCTTGGATAATTTCCGGAGTGCTGTCGGTTGATCCGTCGTCGATGATGATAAGTTCCCAACTTGAGAATGACTGCCGAACAATACTCGTGATTGACTCCACGAGGTAGGCAGCACCATTATACGTGGGTAGGACTACAGAGATTTTTGGGCGATCGCTCACAGTGCCTCTTCCACCATTCTGCATCGAGAAAATATTTTACGGCCCACGAAGGTTCAAAACGTGGGAAATATGCTGCACCTCGACCACTACTTCCTAAGAATCCACCAGAATAACGTTGCTGAGTTTTTAAGAAATCTAATGCCCGGTCGGCCTCTGCGTGACGGCCCACTTTATACCAACAGACTGCCAACTGAGCGATGCCAGGGTTACAGAACCAAGAGACTCCATTACGTGCAGGAATGGATCCCGTAGGTGACTGCACACCTGCAAGGTAATGTAATATTTCGTTAACTTTTTGCGGATGGCCTAGGTCAATGAGCGCTTCGATTTCGTAGGCCAAAAAATGTGTCAAGCTCGCGGTAGAGAGAAGTTTTTCGTGCACGATATAGCTTTGGAAACATGCATCGGCAGCACATGCGTATTTTTCGCTACCTGTGCGATTCGAAAGGTCTCGGAGAGGAGGCAATACGTAGAGCTGGATGGTTTCTGAAATCCCATGAGGCTCACATTGAATCGAAAAGCCATTCGCGTTTTGCTGCACTTGCGAGAGCAAATAATTGCCGGCCGCAATCATGTTCGGAAGCAACTGTGGGTGCTCCGGGTGAAGTGCCAGCAAACCGCGGAGTGCCTGCCCGGTATCAAAAACATGCGGAATTCCCTGATCAGGATCAGAAAAACTTCCATCCGGATTTTGAATTCGAGCGAGCCATTTGCCGCACCGATCGGCAAGTGCATCCTCGCCCCAGTCCAATAGCGTAGGGATTAAATAACCGGTGACCTCCGGGTATGCGCGGCGATGCCTGTGGTGAACGCGAATACCCCCGTCGGGGAGTTCATGGCTTTTGAGCCATGCAAGGGCTTGATCCACAGGCGAATCAACTTCTTGATCGCGAAAAAAAATCCTCTTTACGTGCTGCGGGACCCAATCCAAAAGCCTCACCCTCCCCTACTTGAAACGGTAATTACGCTGCATTTTTTTGTTCTGATTTAAAAAGCCCCAATACGTGTTTTGCTCCAGATCGAATTGCATGATAGGCAAATTGCTCCGCATTCCATCGCTGCTGCATCCATGTCGACGGCGGACCTCCCAAGTGACGATGCATCACTTGCTGATAAATTTGCACCTCCATCGCATCGACTTCAGATAGCTCAAAGGGTAGCGCCGCTGCTTGAGCGCCGGTTCGAATGCGGGCAGCAAAAGCAGCGTCATCAACGGTGCGGTGGATTGACTCGGCAAGGCACCTCGGGTCTTCATATTCCTCCACCAAAAATGCGCTCTCTCCGTGCCGGAGGTATTCGGTCATCGGAGGAATTCGGGAAGTCACGATGGGTGCCCCACACGCAGCCGCTTCGATAAATACGATACCGAACCCTTCCCAACGGCTCGGCACACAAAAGCAATCACATGCACTGTACCAGTACGGCAAATCCCTATTTTGAATATGATCCAGCCAGTAACAACGATCTGCGACTCCCTCTGATCTTGCCAATGCTTGATAAGACTGAACATCACCGTTTCCAATGAAAACACACCGATACTCTTTTGGAAGATGGCTCAGCGAGCAGATTAGGGTATCCAGATTTTTCTCTTCATGCTTGCGACCCACATGAAGGATTAACTTTCCTGGATGTATTTTTCTAATTCTGTGACACTCCGGAGTATGTCTTAGAGGCTGAAATCGATTGAGATCAACTCGATTTGGAAGGATCACTGCTTTCTCTGGACCAACACCCTTCAGCCTGACTGCTTGACTGACTGCTTGAGACATGCACAGCACAGCGTCCGCCAAAGTGACGGACCGATGAATACGATGTGCTAGGCGGTCGTGGACACTCACGACTACAGGTACGTTTGGTAAACGATTGCGAGCTACCAGATCCGCAGGCCAATATCCCCCGTATGCTCGTACAACATCGGGCGCGATTTCTCGGAGGGCGGATCGAAAACATCGCTCTGAAACTCGCCGAATCGACATCCCGTGCGCTTGCCGATTCTTTTTTTCTCGTGGACTTAGCGCAATGACCTCACCGAAATAGCCCGAAGGATTGTAATAGCGCTGCAGCCAATCGTACCCTGCCTTTTCATAGGCAGAAATTGGGTCCGATGGTACCACAACCAATCTCGGTTTTGGAGACATAGGGCTTATCGTTCTCTTAACCGTTGGGCTGATTGCTTGATATGGGAGGAGGCAAGACTGCATCTATTTTTCGACAAACATTAATTCGCCGAAACGCGATAGCGTTTAGTAGCGGCGCCGAACTTATCCATTCGTCAAGCATTTTTCCACCTAATGCAAGACTCATCAACTTTTTCCAAATTGGATGTAGTAGTGGACGCAGCCATGCTGGCTTATTTCCCCAGAGTGGCAATATCTGAAACGACCGGGACGAAAGCAATTGGAAATTAGTATGCTTCAGCATTGCTCGAATATCTTTACGCGAGCGATGGTACCCATCGGCAATTTCCTCATACGCTTTGACAACGTGTGTATTAAGAGATGCCTGGAGACCAAAATCAAGAATCGCGATGCCACCGGGTATCAGCACCCGGCTGCACTCAGCCAAAACGTCTTCAACATGGGGAATCGCATAAAGCGACGAGTAGCAATAAGCTAAATGGACGCTGCCTGAGGGTAATGGAATATGACGGGCATTGGCTTGTACACACTGCACGCGGACCTTATTCTCCGCATCTAGCCCCCTGTTGGCCAGTGCTAGCATCTCCCTCGAAAAGTCTACGCCGATCAATCGATCTGCAAAAATCGATGCTCGCTTAAGGAAATATCCATCCCCGCAACACAAATCGAGGATCGTCCCTCCCGTATAGTTCTCCCGCACCATACTTAATTTGATCTGACGCATTTTTGAAAAGTAGTCTTTTGACGCCTCGGGCTCAACGGGAAGACTCGGATAATAGTTGCGAAATTTTTGCAACTGCATTTGCTCTGCTTCAAAGACATGGGGGTCAGCGACTGACGGCATCGTGTTTTATCTCTGCTTTATATAAAAATCTTCTACGATCTATTTCTTAGAAAAATTCATCGCCAAATCACCTAATCCATCCTGATGGTCGAACTCAAAACTCGCTTTGCTTTTCTTCCACACCGCCAACTAAAATCTAGAACTCGATATTTTGATGAGAGTGGCACTATCATTTGACCGCGATACAATCGCCTTAGTTCACCTCCAAACTTTCGCTTGAAGATAGACAAGTTGTTCGCTTTGTTTTGATCTAACGCGAGGACAATTTCTCCCACGTCAAAACTCTGATACCCTTCTTTTTGTGCACCAATAATGGCGTTCCACATTAAAAGGTAGTTTACGCCTGATGCAAGATGCTCGCTTCTGGAGCAACCCGTCCAATAGAGGGCTCCGGTATTTTCTCCAGCATGGTCGTCATGCGCTGTATTTAAAAACCCGACCGCACGGCCGTCTGAATCCATACAAACCCACAGACTCGCGAGTTTGTTTACTGCCATACCATCTGCAATGCCCTGAAAATAAGTCTTGGGATGTGGCCTTACCCCAGTGCGCGTATAGGTCTCTTGATGAATTTCGTAGTAGGCAGCCACCTGCTCGGGCCAACTCGTCTTTTCCACTGTATACCCATCTGACCGAGCCTTCGTAATCGCTTGTCTGGTGCTTGAGGAAAGGCCAGACCAGAGATCGTCGTATGGAAGCGTCAGGTCGATTATCACCGAAATTGTCGATGTATCTTCCCAGCCGGATAGTTGTAAAGAGTTGACTCCCGCATCATTACATAACTGTGATTTTGCGATTGGTGGCAAACTGCACTGCACAGTAGGGATTTGATGTTCTGCTGCGAAACGTCTGACTGCCGTCGCTAGAAGATCCAGATATTGACGCCTTTTTTTTTCGGAAACATTCTCCAGGACAAATGGGCCAGAGTGCCCCATGGCTGACGCTCGGGCCACTCGTTGACTCGGGGGGGTGCCCCTAGGTATCTGCAGAGGAATGCCAGCCACGATCCGATCTTGTTTTCTAACGACAAAAAAATGGTTTTCTAAATCCCATACCTTAGCCGTCATACTAAGCCATTCCCAACGATGAAAGATCCAGGTGTCTTCCGAAGCAAATACCGTCGCGTTCCATTCACTCGGCTCGACGGTCGCGATTCGTTCTACATCCATATGGTAAATTTCCTACCCGACTTAAACCGCACAGCGATGATTGAACGATGAATAAAAAGAGCGATTTCGGTCCATTACTTTAAATCTCTCAGGCAGAGCACCTAAACAGCTCTCGACGTACTGAAGCGTTGATGGTTCCATATACTCAGCATACTGACCGATTTGACCGCATCGCGTCTTCAGACCCTCGGTGCGCGTAACTTTCTTTTTTTTACGGAGCCAGCCTTGCTTAATCTGACAATTAACCTCGATATTTCGCATATTGTCAAAGCGACCAAATGCAACTGCGTCTTGTAGTTGTTGCAAGCTTAATTGAGCTAGCCTTGCAAAATTCCATGTAGTGTCCATCGTGCTCAGTGGGTCTCTATGAAGATCTTCGTAGTGCACAATTATCTGGCCATCGGATTCAAACCACGCTGCGTCCCACGCACAATAAAATTTAATGAGCTTCTCCACTCCGTAGACTGGATCACGGATCATTGAGTCAAGTGTTCCGCAAAATCGCTGTGAACGAAAAGACTGATCAAAATAAAGCGATAAGAGTGTATCCCTCGGATCGCGCATTAAAAATACAAGCCTGGATTTTTTGGCTAATTTCGTTTGCACTTCTATTTGGCTTGCAGACTGCGTATTGAATTGAGGCATCGCATGAGACATCTGCACTAGAGGAACATCGTGTTGCCTCTGCACATCAGCATCAAGTGCGAAACTCCATTGTTTTTCTGGGATTCCATACGCTGCAACCAGCATCCGCCGCAACATCACACCAAACCAGGTGTTCCCGACCTTCGGATAGCCCACAACCAGAAGATGAGGGACGGATGGACTGCACCATTTTTCACGAATTTTTTTTCGGAACAAATTAAACATATCGAGATTTATATTCAGCAGATGAAAATGCTGTCTTTAGCGCGGCACGTAAAAACTTTCGAAGTAATATGTTTAAAATTGTGCGATTGTCATTGGGGGTAACCAACCGCTGCAAGGTCGCGAGCAAGCAATTCGGAAGTTCGCGCATTGCTTTCTCGGTACATTTTCTCGACAAGGTCTCGATCCGCACGGCTTATTTGATAGCAGCTATTTCGTAATTTCAGCGGTAGCATTGCCGCAATTCGATTACGAATCGCAATTCGCTTATGTTTGTGTCGTCCCCGGTTACAGACGGCCTGAGTGGCGGTCGTTTGATTAGGATCTACGGATAGAAATTCGTTTAGATCAACAAGAGACTGGGGGCATTTCTGTAAATCTTCGAGCAAAAGAACTTGAATATTATCTTTTCCATGTGTTCGGTGCAGAGCCAGAATACATTGATCAAAAAAACCAGCCATAGACGCTGCCTGGCCCTCAGCAGTAGACAAAAAAGAATTCAGTGATCGATCTTGGTTAGAGAAGTATCCCCAATAATGATTGATCATCGACTCAAACCATGTAATTTGGTTGCGCAATACGATCAATACGCGCGCTGCAGGAAAACAGCTTTTTGTTCGACGTGCGATTTCTGCGAAATCGATACGAACAGGCCAGTGATCACTCGCAAGCTTGGGATCGAGCGCCCAATCAGCAGACCACCGTGGACCGGTTTCCTCTCGTACGGTTGCTGAATGTGCTAAATCAAAATATTGGCCCAGCATAAGTGATTCATACATTTCGATTAGACACCGAGTATCGGATGTCCGTCCGTCGGCTTTGCGGACTAAATGCTGGTAAATATCGGACCGTTCATGGTCGGATTGGCCTAACTGCAGACACCAGGCAAAACGCCGCCAAGCGATTTGAGGATGCTGTGTAAAATACGATCGTAGCGAGGTTGAACCCGCGCGCATTAAACCCAAATAAACAACATCAGGTTGATCGTCGCTTGACTTTGGACAATGCATCCTTCAATACGCCGTGGTCGAAAACGAGCGAGGGAAGTAAGAGTGTAACTGGCCCGCTTTATTTCGAGCAAGGCAATCTCACATCGATAGCACTGATAGCATGACTCAAACGCAAATCGAATTTAACTATCAGCGTATTTTCGTTCCGTTCGGCAGCCGCTGACCTGCAATCCGTGCCTTCACAATCATTTTGAGTAATTTCTGAGCCTTTGAATGTTCTGGACGTCGTGCAATAAACCACCGAAGTTCCTGCTCTGCGTTTTCAAATTGCCTTAATTCGAACAGAATCGATGCCATGAGTAAACGAGAATCAAAATTACCTGCGTCGCAATGAATCGCTTGCTTAACACATCGGAGCGCATCTTCATTTTTTTCGATGTCTCGATATGCTTGCGTTAAGGTAATCCATAATCCGGTTGCCCTGCTCTCTTCAATCTTTTCTCTCCACAGCATGGACTCAAAATGCTTATTTACGAACTCTATTTGCTGCTGATCACCGAGGATCCGGTAGGCTTGATAAAATTCCGGCAGGTCACCCGCCGAGGGCTCCAGCATCTGAATCACAATATTGGCAGGAATTCGTTGAGAAAGAAGCCTCAGTAAATCTAATTTTCCATCAACAGAGCACTGAAAAGATTTTTTCCAATGCGCAACAGCTTCCTCTACCTCTCCGGCCACAGCAGACTCTTTGCCCGCCATCAAAAGCACTTTTCCATCAAACGGTCGCACTCGCGTAGCCTGTTCGACGAGTGCTCGCTTTGCGGACTCGTTCTTTCCCTCAAGAAACACAAGCTCCGCAAGGAACAGGTAAGCCTCCCCCTGTAGCGGGCATCTCATCACTGCCTCTCGCGCGTGCCAAAGAGCACGATACAAAAGCTCCTGATGTTCGCCGATGGCTCTTCCCAACCATTCGCTTAATGCTTCTTTTGAGGGAAATTGTGACGCGATTGCGGCGTCGCGAATTTGTCCAATATCCATCGGATTGATGTTTGAGCGCTGCTGCGTCTGAAATTGCCGAAGGTAAATTGCCGCCATTCGTAAATGCGCTGTCGCATTGTTCAAGTCTTTTGAAAGATATGCCCGAATTTCTTGTTCCAGGATTGTGTCAAGTCCCTCAGCAATACGGAAAATTTCATTGTCATCTATTTCATTCGGCTTGAAACTATTCAACTGTAAACCGACGCGATGACGCTTCCTCGCATACTTCACATAATTATCCCAGTGCCCGGATGCTTGCGCGGGACTCATCAGAAAATTAACAATCCCAATATTCAATACAACAACGATGACCGTAATTCCTATCCAGACAATCTTCGGAAGTGACACATTGCATTCTGCATCCGAAGTCCGTCGCATCTGGTAAAGTCGGCACCCGATTCCGCACAAAATCATGGTCCATGACATGCAGGCGGGAATATACCAGACGAAATCTACAATAGATTGTACAGCGCTCGCGCCGAGAGCAGCGACAACCGATGCAATACAAATTACCTGGACCTCATCGTGATTCTTTCGCACCGCCTGAACACACCAAAAACCACAGATAAGAAAAGCCAAAAACAACAGAGCGAGACCAATAAAACCACTTTCGCTTGCGATCTGCAGGTAGCCGCTCTCTGCATGAGTGAATAAAACCGGAAAGGGGATTTCGAGATATGTTTTGTAAAAATCTTGATGTGTCCCGACACCATGGCCAAACCAAGGACGTGTTTCAATCGCCTTGATGTTGGCGCCCCAGATCGCGGTTCGCATTTGCTTGTAATCCGCTTGCTGAAAGGATAATTCCTTCACGGTGTCGATCTCTCGTACAAGATCATCGAAACCGTGGACGGCCAGCAAACATCCACCCAAGGCGATGCCCCCAAGCAAGTAGACAAGAATTTGGCGGTCCAAAACTTTCCGGCAGGCAACGGTGAAAGTAATGGTGGCTACCAGCATGGCTAACATGCCCCCTCTCGACATCGCGAATACACCGGTAAACGCGACAATCCCAACGCCAAGGCACCCAATCACGAGGGTTATAAAATTTGGATACTTACTGGTATTATTCCATCCCTCGCTGATTTTCCCCGCGATCGGTTGTCGAATTTTTATCAGAAGCCAGCCTGCACACGATCCAAGGCCGAGGGAAAGAAGATGCGAAAAATGATTCGGATTTGTGAAACATCCACGCAACCCATTGGCTTTTTTTATTGATGGATCCTGGACCCACCATAATATTTGGTCTTTGAAAAAAAATTGTGCCAAACCCAAAAGGGCAAGCGCAACAGACGAAAACGCAATCCACTGTAACATTTTCTGAACATCTTGAAGCGTTTCTGCCCGCTGCACGGTGACAAGGAAAGTGATGCCGTACGCAAAAAGTATGGCAAGTCCGGCTTTTGTTGACTGCGGATTCAGGGAAATATAAGGCCAATGGCCCCAATTCATTCCGCTTTCCCCGCTTTCATTCCATAACGATAGAATATCGTTTGACGAGGGAGTTAATACGCTTATCCACTCTTGGGTAAGAGGAAATACCTGAAACAAAACCAGGAAACATGCCGCCAAGAACAACCATTGGCCGGCAGTCGATCGCCAGATCGCTCGTTTCAAAAGACATTGACGGGTCAACCAGGCTGCTGCCATGACGGATGCAATTGAAACATACACCAGTCGACCTACCGGATGCCTTCCGCCCATAAAAAGCGGTGCAAAAATCAATATGCCGATAAAGCAAGCGTCAACAATCCACAACAACATCTGCGGGGCAAAGACATTTAATGCGGGCAACTTTGAAGAGCGGCCCGAAAAATGATTTGATACCACCGTTTTAATTCCTAAAAGCAAAGGTCGTTGATCCGACTGAATCTTTGCGCTCAATCAGTTAGGCCGACTTTCGAAAATGTATCGATGCATTTTCTATCTCACTCACTTTCTGATCGAGGGGCCGCATTTGAAAGTTGATATCTGCGTAGTTATCTTCGGCATTCAATGTTGTCCCATCTGCTTCATCCAAACTGCCACTGTCATCATCACCATAGCCATAGCCATACCCATATCCCTCGCCTTCACCGAAATTATATCCTTTGCCGTTTTCGGCTTTGATACAGTTGGCTACCAGACCATACACCGGGATTTTCATTTCAGAGAGGTTTTGTGCTGCTCGGAATACAACTTTACGCCGATTCTTTTCTGGTCGGACAACTATCACCATGCCATCCGTAATGCGGCCTACAAGAACTGCGTCACTCGCAACAAGAGTTGGGGGACAATCTACTAGAATTTGGTCGTATTCTCCCTCCGCCCAAGCGAGTATTTGCGCAAGTCGATCGCTTGCCAGTAATTCAGACGGATTCTGTCGTCTCGGACCTGCAGGCAACACGTCAAGATTTGCAGCTGCGGTGGGCACAACGTGACCTGGAATTATCTCTTGAATTGGGTCATCTGCAGCCAAAACATCCGACAGACCACGATGGCTTTTTAAGTCAAGTAACCGAGTCAATCCAGGCCGCCGCAGATCACCATCGATCAAAAGCGTCCTCTTTCCGGACTGGGCATAAACAACCGCCAAATTTGCGATGACAGTGGTCTTACCGTCACCCGGCTCTGAACTAGTTAATGCAAGACGAGTTGACTCAGCTGCTGAAAGTGCCAAAGAGGTTCGCAACGTGCGAAAAGATTCCACGAAAACTGACGCGGGATCATTGTAGGCTGAAACCTTTTCAATCCCCTTACCACCAAGCTCTGGTAAAGCACGAACCAGGCTAATAATCGGATAGCCAACGCGTTTACTCATCTCATCAGGTGTTCGAAATCGATCATCAATTGTGTCTTGAACATACACCAAGGCGAACCCGATGCCGATAGTTGCCAAAAACCAGAAAACGATCACTCTGGAAAGCCGAGGGGATACAATCTGTCCAGACGCTGCAGCTTCTTTTATGATTGTTGCGCGAATTTCACCCTCACCGTGACGCAGGTCGACGCTTGCGATTTGGTCAATGATTGCATCGTGAAGTCGACGCAAACGCATGACGTTCTGCTCAAGCATGGTGATATGCGCCGTGTCGCGCTGATGCGTGACTGCCTTAAATCGCGCTTCCTCGAGACTTGCATGCAAAATCGATTCTTTTTGCTTAGCTTTGTTAAGACCCTGCTGTGCCATTCGTAACAGCACAGGACCCAATTGGTTCGACTCCAAATTGTCTACCTGGGTTTTGAGTTGTGCATCGTGATATTCAATGTACTGCTTGGTCGTTTGAATTCGATTTTGTATTTCAATAATTTTAGGATGCGACGGGCCGAAATCACTACTTAGCGATTTTAGCCGTGCGATATCTTCAATCAGGCCCTGCTCCAACTGGCTCCGCGTATGAATCGTGTCTGTGCTGAATCCGAGTCCTTTGGCCAAAAGCTCGCGTCCAAGAGTCTCTTCAATCGCCATCGCATATTGTTTTAGATCTTCTCCTCGAACGATTGCTCTCTGAATACCCTCTACCAAAGATTGTTGAACGAGCCGATCCTTCTTTGCGTCAAGAAAAGCCTCGTTGAGGGTAACCACCGTCTGAACGACGGGATGAATAACATCTGACTCAGGATCAATACTAAAATCTCCCGCTGCAAGGCGCGCGTCAGCAAGCTTTACCTCTTCTGCCGAGAGTTGTCGTGCGAGATTATCTTTCTCACGAGTCATCACCTGAATAATTTTTGTCGCAGTGCCCTGATGGGTTTGATCGACAAATTGTAAATACGATTGAATTACGGCATTCACCATCGCAACAGCATTTTTGGGTTGAGTGGAGGTGGCACTGATATTCAAAACCGTTGTGCTTCTGACCACGTGCGTTGAGATTTTACTTGCCAATTCACGATGCCACGATTCCCGATTTCCCTTAAATTCTTGCAGGCACTCAGAGGGGATGTGTTGAATCGCGTTCTCCAACACCGGTTGGCTTACGATTAGTTGTTGATGTGTCGGCATCAGTTGTTGGTCATTTCGATTGACCCCTAATACATTGCCATGATCTGCACTGCCGTTTTGCACTATCAGAACCGACGTTGAGGACTGATAATATCGCGTTGCTGTCGCGGCATACCAAGCAGCGACAATTGCACAAACGATGCCCACCACGAGCATCGAATTTCGCCTGTACCAGACAATCTTGAGAAACTGAAAGACATCATGGATGGCCCCAGCCGCATTCGTCAGGGGCAATTCATACGCTCCGTCGTCTGTCTCAACCGACATCACTCGACCTTTCGATTAAAACATCGGAACTTGAGTCGTGGCACCAACGCCAAAATTGACAAACCGGTCGAAAACATCAAATGCGACCGTGAGCGGTGTCCGCTCCACACTGACAACATCTCCTGAGGCAAGTCGAATGTTTTCGCGCCGCACTCTTTTTGCCTTGTGATAACTGACCTTAATGACCTGCGCTTCGGGTTTACCGGGAATACGGCGGATCACGTAGATTTTATCTGCCACCGGGGAGGTCAAGCCTCCCGCCATACCGATGACATCAAGCACATGAAGGTCGCGGTCAGATGGCAACTTGTAATCTGCCGGTTTTTTGACAAGCCCGAGCACGGTGACCGGATTTTGGTCCATCTCCGGAACCATCACAACATCACCGTCTTTCAAATTCACGCCCCGACCAGCGTTGCTTGCCGTCACGAGATTAATTTTCACGCTACGGGAGACTGGTTGCACATGCTGATTCGCGTCATTGTAATTCGCTAATCTGTTCTGCCGTTGGCGATTTAAAGGGAAATGCTGTTTTGCAGGTGAGCGCACCTCAATGTTCGTGGCCGCATTGGAGGTCAAACCTCCGGCCGCAACAAATGCCGTGAGAAGGTTGGAAGAACTACGAGGCAATTCGTAGGTTCCTGGATTCTCTACTGCACCAATCACAGTTACCTTGTTGGCATCTTTCGTTTCAAGGACGACTGTCACGTGGGGATTTACATATACACCACCGGCCATCGCCTGTTGCCGAATAATCTGCTCCGCCTGCTCGACACGCATCCCGGCAAGCGGAATTGATCCGAGCAATGGTACCAATGCGGTTCCATCCGCATTGATTCGAATTGGAATCGACAAAGGACCTTGATCACTCGCACCGGCAACAATTGTTACTTCAATGACGTCACCGATCTCGATAAAGTCTTTGGTCGATGCAAATCCGGATAGTCGAGATAGATCAATCGCCTTTGCATTTGTCACGTGGGGTGCTACCAGATCTTTCGGTAAATGCTTTGGGGTGATCACCCGACGATAGCAACCACTGCCGACGAGCAATGCAATTGCGAGAAGCCATGGCATTGAGCCAATGACTGATACGCCGAAGACTGCATTTTTATTTGGGTTTGCTAACACTCTATTGCGATGTCGTCTTACGTTATCACCCGCAACGGCATACACACACTGCGTATCCCTACCGCCGAACTCAGCCCCACTCACGTGTGCCGAGGGTCTTTGCGAAAGCGGGTAACTAGCAAAAGCCTGTTGATTTGGTCAAGATCATACACGGAAGCCCTTGCAGATGGCCTCCATCCAGAGAGATTGCGACCGTGTGCTATCGATGCGGGCAGATCTTGCAACTATAGCGGGCTTCAAAGGCGTCAGGTAGCAAAACCTTCAGCGTTAGCAAACGCGACTGCCTCCGATTCCTCAACGCAAATTCGTTTGATAGCCAACGCGCGTCCGTTTGCCTCATCAACATCTACGAGCGTTCCACTTAGTCGCACGTCCGCAGAGGCAACGTCAAAAGGGGTGGGCGTAAAATGTCGAGTGGTTTGAAGGACACGATCAATTCGTCGACCCAGAATGCTCTCATAAGGACCGGTCATACCGACATCACACTGAAAAGCTGTACCGTTGGGAAGGATCGTCTCATCCGCTGTCGGGACATGAGTGTGGGTTCCCAGTACTGCAGAAACACGACCATCTAAAAATCTTCCCATTAATTGCATATCGCTCGTCGCCTCGGCATGCATGTCAACTAGGATCATCTGAACATCCTCTTCTAGTTTCTCGAGCACCCGATCCACAGCAGCAAAAGGGCAATCAACGGGCTTCATAAATACGCGACCAATCAAGCTAATGATGGCCACCTTATCCCCCTTGGAAGTGCGCACCACACAGTGGTCGCGACCCGGTGCATCCGACGGGTAATTGGCAGGCTTAACGATATTCGATTTGGTCTGCAAAGTGCGAATGATGGCGCGTCGTCGATAGATGTGGTCACCGAGCGTGATGCCCCCAACGCCGGCCTCGATCAGCTCATCATAGATCGCTGGAGTCAATCCAGACCCGCCAGCCGCGTTTTCAGCGTTGGCAACCACCAGATCAATTGAGTCTCTTTTTGTGAGCCCCCGCAACGCTTGACGAACAATCTTGCGGCCAGGGTTACCTACAATGTCACCGATCATCAGGATTCGCAAGTTATTCCCTCCAAAACCGGATACTCACGCCACCGAGAAAAATTGATGAATACTTTTTTTCAACACCGATTGATTTTTCTGATATTTTGTTCAATGTGCAAATTCCGTAGCGCGGGTCTCCCGCAGGACCGTTACTTTAATTTCTCCCGGGTAAGTCAACTGCCTTTCATACTCTGCGGCAATATCCCGGCAAATTTTCGCCGCGGTTTCATCGGTAGTCTGCGTCGATGAGACCATCACTCGGACTTCTCGCCCGGCTTGTACTGCGAATGCTTGCTGCACTCCCTTAAAACCGGTTGCAATCTCCTCCAATTCCTCCATGCGCTTTACATAACGATCCAGACTTTCCCGCCGAGCGCCGGGACGAGAGGCGCTACAAGCATCTGCCGTCGCACAGATCATCGTGTAAGGATACTCCAGCCGAATATCGTCGTGATGCCCAAGCGCCGCGTGTACAACCTCCGGGCCCTCTCCATAGCGTTTCAGCAAGTCCGCTCCAATTTTCGGATGGCCACCCTCCGCATCATGGTCTGCCGCTTTGCCAATGTCGTGCAATAATCCGCAGCGTGTTGCTAGGTGGCGATCAAAACCCATGTCCTCGGCAATCATCCCAGACAAAAAAGCAACCTCCACCGAATGTCTCAGAACGTTTTGACTGTAGCTTGTACGGAAGTGCAGACGTCCGAGCAGGTGCACAATTCGTTCATGCAGTCCGTGCACTCCCACCTCGTCGGTCGCTTGCTGACCATCTTTTTGAATATGGTCATCAATTTTCTTTTCTGTTTCTCGGACCACCTCTTCAATTCGACTTGGATGGATGCGACCATCTGCTATGAGGCGATCGAGTGCCATCCTTGCTATTTCACGCCTCACAGGGTCAAAAGCGCTTACAATGACAACCCCCGGTGTATCGTCGATAATCACGTCGACGCCTGTGGCCTTTTCGATAGCGCGAATGTTGCGACCCTCACGCCCGATAATTCGGCCTTTCATCTCATCGTTGGGAATGTCCACAGTACTGGTCGTTGTTTCAGATGTGTGCGATGCGGCATATCTTTGCATGGCGGTAAGCAGCATCTCTCGAGACTTCTGATCGGCAATCTCAGCAATTTTTTTCTCGTGCTTCAAAATGATGGAACCGGTCTCTTGCTCTAATTCCCGATCAAGTAATTGCAGCAACTGAGTTGTTGCTTGCTCACGACTCAAACCGCTAACCTGATGGAGTGCTTGACTCTGCTCGTCAAGCGTTCGCTCCAATTGCTCCTCCTGTTGCTTCACGACTGCCATTTTTTCCGATATTTTTCTCTGATTGCCCTCAACCATCCGTTCCTGTTTTTGTAACTCCTCAGCACGGGACTCAAGCAGTCTCTTTCGCTTCTCAAGATCGCGATCCTCTGCATGCAGTTTCTCGCGAATGACGGTCAACTCTTTTTCAACCTCCGCCTTTCGCTGCAG
>CEVF01306980.1_pt1 | contig 16272 bp, 15 predicted proteins | sample 356441 | NCBI WGS metagenome assembly CEVF01 (sample SAMEA2622765, study PRJEB7988) | marine metagenome | biome: marine biome (ENVO:00000447); feature: surface water layer (ENVO:00002042); material: "saline water (ENVO:00002010), including plankton (ENVO:xxxxxxxx)" | depth 5 m
GGAGATTTTGAACTTGACGTTGATTCAAAAGAAATTTTGGAAAAGTCGAGTATCAAAGTAATTATAATCGGTGGTTCTGGAGCGAGTGCTGCACAAACTATAGGTGATGATAGTCTTTCTAAAATATATGATTTTATTGCAGAAGGTGGTAATTATTCTAAAGATTCTCCAGGAGCTCCATTGGCCTATAAATTGAGTTATGTAAAACAAGGTTTTCCAGCAGCTAGAGTAGTTTTAGCAACAGAATATCAAGTTAGAAACTGTGATTTGGCATACCCTGAATATTATGCAGAAATTCTTAAAATAACTGGTAGCCAATTAACAGACACCGAAGTATTTGGAAAACTAAGAGTAAAGATGTGGGTTGGCGGTGAACGCTTAGATATTAATAATAATGGAATTGATGATGGTAAAACATGGGACAGAAAAGAAGAGGATTTTGTAGAAGTTCGCAAAACCAGATCATATACCGTAAAAGATCACAATTATACTTTTAAACCATATAGACCTAATCAAGCAATAGATTTTATTGAATGCTCTGGCGAATTAGCAGATTACAATGGTTTTCTTGGCAGTGTAAGTTTAGGAGATGCTGGCGGCATAAAGGAAATTAAGTTAAATACTTTGAAAATTAATGAGGCTAGACTTGATACATTAAAATTCACCAAAGGTATTCAAGCTCATTTTAGATTTACCAGATTAAAATAACAAATACAGTCGGCCGCTCAGGTTGGGTTCAACAACTTGATGTCGGCTGTTATTTTGTTTTAGCTTCCACCAATTCTAATTGTTCCACACCAACATTTGTGGTAAAAAGGCCGTAGTTCACTACGGCTTTATTTTTTTCTAATTTATCAATAGTCCCAACAGCTTTTCCATCAAATAAACGCACGCGATCGCCAACTTTAAACACTGGTCTAGGTTTGGATTTTTCTTGCTGGAGGGCCTTTTTCCTTTTCTCCTTTTTCTCTTTTCTGACTTCCACAATCTTTTTCTCCAATTCTTGGGCCACCTGCTTTTTTACGGCCTTTTTGGCCTTTGCCTGCTTAGCGTTGGTTTTTTTGCGCTTGCTGTTCTCGGTCTCGACAATACGAAGCAGTTCAGAGATCAATGGGCGCTTTTTACCGTCCAAGAAGTATTTCTCGGCGGCATCGTTGACCTTGTTTCCCAAATGCACCATGCGCTGGTTATGGTCGTAAAGCTCTTGGTAGTTCTCTAGCTTGGTCTTGATCTTTGCGTTCAGTTCTTCGAGTCGTTTGGCCTCTTCACGGGCCTTGCTTTCTTCTTCCTGCAGGCGCGAACCGGTCTTTTCCATTCGATTGCGCTGTTTCTGCAGTTTTGAGATAGTGGCATCGAACCGTACCTTGCCCCGGTCTATCTTTTTCTTGGCCTTGTTGATGAGGCTATAGGGAATGCCGTTTTTCTGGGCCACTTCAAAGGTAAACGAGCTGCCTGCCTCGCCCAAGACCAGTTTAAAAGTGGGTTCCAAGGTGCGGCCGTCGAACTGCATGTTGGCATTGGTCATGTGCGGAAGTTCGTTGGCCAGCAATTTGAGGTTGGCATAGTGCGTGGTAATGACTCCGTAGGCACCGCGCTCATAAAACACCTCTAGAAACGCTTCGGCCAAGGCACCCCCCAACTCTGGATCGCTACCGGTACCGAACTCATCGATCAAAAACAGGGTGCGGCCATCGCATTTCTTTAAAAATCGCTGCATGTTCTTGAGCCGATAGCTATAGGTGCTCAAATGGTTCTCGATGCTTTGGTTGTCGCCGATATCGGTCAGAATCTTATCGAACAAACAAACCGAACTTCTTTCATGAACTGGGATTAGAAGTCCGGATTGAAGCATTACTTGAAGCAATCCAATTGTCTTCAACGTGATGCTCTTACCACCTGCATTGGGGCCCGAGATAACGATAATACGGTTTTCGGGGTGCAATTCTATGGTCTGCGGCCAGGTCTTTTCATTTTTGCGCTTGTTGGTCAAATAGAGCAGGGGGTGGTAAGCATCTTTAAGGTACAACTGCCTTTCTTGATTGATGCCAGGCAGCACGGCGTTCATTTCAGCCGCGTATTTTGCCTTGGCCGCCGTTATATCGATGTTCGTCAAATAGTCTTGGTAATCCGATAACAAGGGTGCAAATGGCCTGATAAAGTTGGCCAGTTCTCGTAATATTCGCCGTACCTCCTCTTTTTCGTCGTACTCAAGGTTGGTCAGCTCTCGGGTATGGCCCAAGGTAGCTTCGGGAATAATGTAGACGATGCTTCCCGTCTTTGAGCTGCCCATGACGGTACCCCTTACTTTTTTGCGGTGCATCGCCTTTACGGCCAAGACCCGCCGGTTCTCGACCACCGACTCACGGATTTCGTCCAAAAAGTCAGCGGCTTGATAGCGTTGCAGGGCACCGTTGAAGCTTGAATTGATTTTAGAGCGCACCTCGTTGATCTGTTGGCGGATGTGCTTTAATTCCGCCGAAGCATCATCGCGTATTTCACCAAACTTGTCGATGACCTTGGCAATTTCTTCGGAAATGGCCTTGTTTTCATCCAAGGCATCCGACAATTTGAAGAGCAGCGGATAATACTCCTTAAACTTTTTCAAGAACCTCTTGTGTACGAGTACCGTATCGCAAAGGGCGGCTATCCTTCTAAATCCGGAAACCTCCAAGACCGCATTTTCAATCTTCAACAATTTTAAATCGTCGTTTATGGCGTCAAAACCATGGTTGGGAATACGGTTGTCGTTGCTAAACGAAGCAAGGTACTCTGAGGTCTGCCCCAGTGCCCCCAACAAGGCTTCTTGATCGGCAATGGGCGCTATCTTGGCCACCGCCTTTTTGCCCAATTCGGTATTGCACCGTGCCGATAGGTGGTCCAACACCGTGGGAAATTCTAAATCTTGAAGTGTTTTTTGGTTGATCTGCAGCATCTTTCTCTTATGGCCCACAAAGATAGCCAACTGTTACAGAAACCACCCTCTATGGGTGGGTGGTGCGCTTAAATACTCCGGAAATGGTTCGTGATTGTTCTTCGAATTCGGTGAACCTAATGTCAATCGACACTTGCCAAGTGCTCGAACTGAACTTGCGCCCCGAAATGGTGCCCGATTCGATGGGAATGCTGCCTTCTATAAAGCAAAAACAATATTTGTCAAAAAAGGTGTTGGCAGCAGTAAGTTCCGCATCTGAAAAAGAGAATTGTTCGGCCGCTGCATCCACCTCAAAAATAATTCGCTCTGCATATTCATCGTCTGCAATCTGTGGGTTGTCATCAGCCCTGAAAAAGTACTCAAAAACGAGGTTTTCCCCAGATTCGATGACGGCAAAGTTGGCATCGTTTACCGTTATGGCGGCATCTTGGTAAAAATTGAACTCATCGGTATCGCCACCGTCATCATTGGAACAGGCAGCAGTCAAAAAGAGGAGCGGTAGCAGGAATTTTTTAATGCGGAACATGCTTTTTTGGTTTAAGATGTGTTTCGTCGGGCAGGGTTGCTTACCAAAATAGCAATTGCACCAATATGGCCGAACCAATGGCCAGACCAAAGCTCAACAAGGTGCCAATAAGCACGTATTCGGTCTTGTTGAACCCTTCTTCCTGTTCACTTTTATATCGGAGGATTGACTTTGAGGCCAGTAAAAACCCTACCGCCGCAAACTGGTTGATAAATACAAAGACCAGTATCAACCACCGTTCGGTCAGGCCGATTAAGCGGCCCGCATTTGGCAAATCCTCGGTGTTGCCCACCTTGATATCGAAGAATTGGAATATTTCTTTTATGAACACATTGCAAGTTTTTCCGCAGAACACAAAGACCAACACAATGGCCAACCATTTTTCAGATAGGGGCATGTCGATTATGGGTTCAAGGGCGAACCATTTATCGTAGACAACCACTGAAATGGCCAGAAAAAAGAGATGCAGCCCTTGATCGATGAAGAAGGCATACTTGCCCAGCCACTTGTTCTGGTTCAAATAGGGCTTAAGACCATCGACCAGCCAATGGGTGAGGGCTATGAACAGCGATGCGAACACAAACTTCCATTGGAAAGATAAAATCCACGAGCTCAAGAACATGATGAGAATGTGCCATTTCAAGAACTTGCTCTTAAAGCCTTTTTCGTTCTTGTCTTTGGCCTGTTGGTACGATTGAAAGGTAAAATCGGTCAAGATGTGGGCCAATAGTTGTACGAGCAAGAGTTGTGTAAAAGTCATTGAAATCGGCAATTATGTTTTTACTTGTCGGTTAAACGTTTGTTCATCGATCATCTTTGGTCAATAAATCAGTAGCTGTTACTGCTAGCTGTCACACTGAGCTTGCCTGCGCTGCGCAAAGCCGTAGTGTCGAAGTAGCAGCTAGGAGCCTTAAAATCAATATATGGTCTGGGTCTCGACTGCTCCCGACAGTTATCGGGACGACCTGACAGCCCAAGTCTTTAAAACGAAGACATTTTTTGACGGAAGAAAGTTACAGCTTTTTCAATGGCATTCCACCCCAAACTGGTCGAATGTTGGTTCACCGACGATTGTGAAATGCCCAGCTCGTCGGCAATCTCGTTTTCGCTCTTACCTAACAATTTATGGTATAAAACCAAGCTCTGCTTTTCGGTGGCCTTGTTGATGGTATGGTCGAGCAGGGCCATTAGCGGTTCCATCTCTTGATCAAGCAGGGGGTTGCCCGATACAAAGAACAGGGTGTTTTTAATGACCACCCGCTCTTTGCCGTGGGTTCCCTCTTCACCTATCTTGCGCCCCGATAGGTAAATGGCCTCCCCATCGATGATGCCCCGCTCTGGGTCAAAGCGCTGCAAAGGGCCGTACCCGATGGCCAAACGTATGCCATAGGTCTCAAAACTTTTTAAACGCGCTTGGTTTTGCCCGGGGTTTACCGTGAAGGCCTTTACCCAACTTTTCGCCAAAAGTGCTACGGTAAGGGCATCGGCAGGTTGTGGCACCACACATTCCCAATAATCTCCCTTGACCAACCTTGAATAGGTGTTGAACTGCATGGCCAAGGTAATGTTCAAGGCCCGCAAACGGGCCTCTAACGCCTCTTTCTGCACGTTGGAAAGACTGGTGAAAGCTACCACGTCACCCGATATGACTGCATACTTCATGACACAAAGATATAAAATATAAGTTTAAGGACTTATAAAAATATTTTATAAGCTTAAAAACTTATGAAAATTGTTTATAAGATTTATAGCTTATGAAAGAAGCTGAGGGATGTTCATCCATTTGAAAACAAGGCATCAGTTTATGGCAAGACCTTGATCTTAATATTTCTGAAGGCCAACTTGCCCCCATATTCCTGTAGGCTGATATGCCCGGTTCTGGCCTTGCCAAACCCAGGCCAATCTGCAAAACCGGAACCGGCAATGAGTGCCTTCCAATCAGGTCCGTGTACGGGAAACCGCAACACCTCCTGCCCATTGAATTTTAAAAACCCGATGTTTTCTTCGTGGTCGATGTGCAAAAGGTAGTGGTTCCATTCCCCGGCTGGCCTACTAACGATTTTAGAGGGCGCCATAAGCCCGTACAACGATCCGGCCCTGTGGGTATCGCCACGGCCTTCCACATAGGCTGTCCAACCGTCATCCAAGATTTGTATCTCTGGACCGGTCTGGTAGGGGTGCTCATATTCGTCGTTTTCAACGACGCCCCAGAAAACCCCGGAATTGCCATGCTCAGAAACCATCCATTCGAAAGAGAGCTCAAAATTTGTGAATTTCTCATCGGTAACCAAGTTTGAACTGCCTCCTTTTTTCAATTGATAGTCGAAGACCAACACTCCGTCTTCCACGAACCAACCATCAAGGGAATTTTCTGCCCCATACACATGCCATCCCTCAAGGTTTTCACCATTGAAAAGGGGTGTCCAACCATCATCTGAAGAGGTACAGCCCAACATCATGAAAAAACATACAATGACGTAAATTCTGAAATATTCCATAATTATTTTGTTTTGACCCTTTCTTTAAGGCCACTATAAATTTACACTTGCACGCCTTTATTCTTTTAGCACGGCATCGGTCAACACCTCGACCCCAAAACGTATGACATCTGTCGTAGGAAGTCCTGTCAACCCCTGTGTTTCTTCGATTTTCGCCTTTGCTTGCGTATCGGTCATGCCACTTGTGTTCAAGGCAACGCCAATTGTTTTTGCAGGCTGCAGCGAACCACACACATGGGCTACGGCTTCGTTCAATTTTATGAACTCATCCAACAGGGGAATCGGTACATGTGAGACAGGATACCGCAAATGGCTGTGGAAGGCCTTATGGCACAAAATCAAATGTGTGGCCTGTGAGCCACGCAACAAGGGTAGGGTAGCGGTGCTGCCGGGGTGGGCCAATGATCCCTGGCCCTCGATAATGACAATATCTTTATCCGCCTCTTCGAGCACTGCCTGTTCCACAGCTCCAGCAGCCTGGTCCACTTTTACCGCGTCCAGTGGAATACCATTGCCCATTAGGGTGATGCCGATTTGACCGGTGGGCACAAAACCCACGCTGGTACCGCGCTTTCGGAGGGCAGTGTACAGTTCGAGTCCGGCCGTCATCTTGCCGGCGGCCATATCGGTACCCACCATCAGCACCCTTTTATTGTTCAATTCGGCCGCTTTGCCCGTGGCAATGGGGTAGTTTGACTTTGGTTTTCGGACATCCCAAATCTTGTTGTTTTTCAATAGGTGTCCAAACCTCGAATTGAGGTCATCATGCAGACCATTGATCAAAGAAAGTCCAGATTTTAAGGCCAGTGAAACCGGTTTGTCCCATTCATCGGGAAATTTTCCGCCGCTGGGGGCGATGCCAAGAACCATGATTTCTGCCTCCATGGCAATGGCCTCATTTACAGAGGATACAACTGGAATCGTATACGATAATCCCACGGCTTCCTCTACCGTTTTTCCTGCATATTTGGAGTCGATCACACAGACTATGGGGTGTTTTGAGAAGCGCATGAGCCCGAATCCCATCTTGCCCGAATCGTTGTCGAGCGCGCCCTCCATATAAATGGCTATTTTTTGGTCTCTATTGAACATAAATTACTTAATTAGACATAACAGCCCTGTCAAAAGCATGGTTTTTGATTATCTCCTCAAGGGGATAGTTATTTCGTGTTTCGCATTTCAAATTTCTACTTCTTGAATCCCCCTCCATGGCCGGGCACCTCTTGTGGCATTGTGATTCCATTCATCAAAGGTGCGCCGATACAGGGGTCGGGATTCAGGTTCAAGTGCGAATCAAGGTCAATATGGTCCAACATGCCGGAAACCGCAGCCCCAGCAGCAATGGAAATGGAGGTTTCGCCCATACAGCCGATCATTGTCTTCAAACCAAAGGCATTTGCCGTGGCAATAATGCGCAAAGCACCTGTGATGCCCCCACACTTCATCAATTTCATGTTGACCCCGTCAACGCTATGGGCCCACTTGGGAATATCGGTAGCAAACCGGCACGATTCGTCCACGAAAATGGGCAATGGCCTGTTTTTGTGTAGGAAAGGTAGCTCATTTTCAAGTCCTTCTTTAAGTGGTTGCTCAACATACTCACAATGTCGCTCGGCCAACCATTTCATCATGTGTTGGGCTTCTTCCACATTCCAACCGCCATTGGCATCTACCCGAATCGATATCGGATATTTCTTGTGGTATGCCAACACTTCTTCGTACATGGCCTTGTCTGCCTCAATACCGTCATTGCTGCCCAGCTTCACCTTAAGGGTCTTTATGTGCATATTTTCCAAAATCAGCGGTAAGCGCCCACGGGCCTCTTCGGGCGACATGATACCGAGCGTTATGGAAGTGGGTTTTGAGGGCTTGGGAAATCCCAGCAACCTATATAGCGGCATGTCGGCCTTTTTGGCCAAAAGATCCCATAGGGCCATATCCAGTGCAGCAAGGGCACAGGGTGCCACTTTGGCCTCGAGGGCGGTATCGTAGGTTTCAAACACCGATTGCAGGTTGGTGCCGTCTTTCAGAAAGGCTTCCAGTTGTGATTGTGCTTCCTCCGCGGTCTCAGCGCCCTCACTGGCTCCGGGCGAGGTCTCGCCCCATCCCGTATGGCCACCATCACGCACCGAAACGAACAAATTGTGCTGTCCGTCACGCACACCACGACTGATACGCAGCGGGAACAACTTTTTGAGGTATCTGATTTTGTAGTCTACTTGCATGGTTCACGTACTGAAATCAGTTCCGAAAATATTCGATTTTCGGAATACTTCACCAAAAATTACCGCAAAGTTTACTTTTGTACCATAAAATTACCCGATGAACGTCAACATAGACCCCAGTTGGAAAACCCGTTTACAGCCCGAATTTGAAAAGCCCTATTTTCAGCAACTGGCCAACTTTGTCAAGCAAGAATACCGTTCGCACACCTGCTACCCCAAAGGGAAGGACATTTTTGCCGCGTTTGACCACTGCCCGTTTCACGAAACCAAGGTGGTCATTATCGGGCAAGATCCCTACCATGGCCCCAATCAGGCCAATGGCCTTTGTTTCTCCGTCAAGGATGGGGTGCCACACCCGCCCTCGCTCGTCAACATCTTCAAAGAGATCAAGGTCGATGTTGGCGTGCCTTACCCTAAAAGTGGCAATCTTGATCGCTGGGCAGACCAAGGAGTGCTATTGCTCAATGCGGTATTGACAGTGCGTGCGCATCAGGCGGGCAGTCATCAGAACAAAGGATGGGAAACCTTTACCGACGCGGTCATTCAATCGATATCCGAACACCTTGAGGGAGTCGTTTTTCTTTTATGGGGCGGTTTTGCGAAGAAAAAGTCCAGACTGATAGACCAAAGAAAGCACCATATCTTGACCTCTGGTCATCCCTCTCCACTGAGCGCCAATAGGGGGCTTTGGTTTGGCAACCAACACTTTAGCAAGACCAATGAATTACTGGAAAGGATGGGGAAAGAAAAAATAAATTGGTAGTATTACAAAATATTCCGAAAATACCTACGTTTGCTAGAGAAACAACTTGATTCAAAATGATCCAAACCGAACTAAACTCAGTATTGATGGTGGATGATGATGAAACTACCATTTTTTTGAACAAGCTCTTTTTGCAAAGTCTAACCCCGGAACTTGAGGTCAATACGGCCGAGAACGGTGAAGAAGCCCTGGATTTTTTAAGGGTACATCTCGAAGACCCCATGTTTGGCAACTGTCTTTTGGTGCTTGACATTGAAATGCCGGTAATGGATGGATGGCAATTTTTGGAAGTGTACGAGAAAGAATTCACTGATGAACAAAAAAGCCGTGTAAACTTAATGGTATTGTCGATTCACAGCAGTGAGGAGATTGCAAGGAAGGCAAGCGAATTTACCTCGGTTAGAGAGGTGTTGGCCAAACCACTTTCAGATGAGCAATTCCAGCGGGTGATAAATAAATACTATCCTGGTTTTTTAGAGGAAACGAAGGCATAGTCCATAATTGCGCAAGTATTTGACAAGGATTATTCCCACACACAGTGGGCGTAGTCCTTTTTTTCGTTTATCAAATTCAATTGCAGCAAAGTCTGCTGTACTTTATCAAAAGTTTTACGGGCCAATGGCCGCTGGCTCCACTGGGTTTGCGCGAGCCATTGGTCGATATCGGACACCTTTTGGCCGTATCGGTTGGCCAGGGTGCGGTTGATGCTTGGTATGCTGGCAAACTCTGCAGTATAATTGTTGATGACCTCAAGCACATGGCGCGCGGGCGCGGGGTCTTTTTCAACAAAGGATTTCGTTGCGGCGACCACAAAACAGGGCCACGGGGTAGGGCAGTCGCCCAATCGCCTGAAAATTCCTTGGTCCACAAGGGGTTTGGTGGTAAAGTGCTCCCACATAAAATAATCGGCGCTGCCCTGCGTCAAGGCTTCTACGGCCCCCTCTAGATTGTTGACGACCTCAAACTGTAATCTAGAAGTGTCCCACCCATTGTTCTGGGCATTTACAAAGGCCATGAGATGGCTTCCGCTTCCAAACCTACTGATGGCCGCTTTTGTGTTTTTGAGCTCTGAGAGGGCTTTAAAATAGCTGTCGGCGCCTACGTGGATGCCCCAGAGTAGGGGAGAGCCTATGTACTCTTGCAGGATCATCGACGGGTTTCCGTCAGAAATGGCCTTGATGACCCCCTCGGTCAAGATAATGGCCAGGTCGGTTTCGCCCTTGGCCAGCATATCGGCCATGCGACCGGTACCTTCGGGTATATCCGTCCATTCCAGTTCAATGCCACGGTCTTCAAAAGCCCCTTCTTCCAGGGCCATATGCCAGGGCAGATTAAAATGTTCGGGCACCCCGACCACACGAACTTTCTTCATTTCAAACAACAATTATGAGGCTGTTATATGCTCTAAACTAAATTCGATGAGCCTGTTGATGGACTCTCCAGGCTTCGTAGAAAACTGTCCGTTCATACGATTGGCCAAAACCACGTTGAGCGAAAGGGCCTGGTGCCCGAGCAAACGCGCCAAACCGTAAATGGCGGCTGTTTCCATTTCAAGATTGGTGATTTGGCGCCCTTCGAAATCGAGCTGTGCCAAAGAGCCCACCAAGTTCTCAAACCTGGGCGCTATGCGCAGGTTTCGGCCTTGGGGCCCGTAAAAACCTATGTTGGTGAGGGTCATTCCAAATCGTATACGATTTTCATCGAACCTTGCCATCAATTTTTTGCTCGCATCAACCACGTAGGGTCGAATACCACTGGTTCCAAAATCGAATTTTGCCTCGATTTCATCCCTCAAACCCTGGTTTTGAATGTCTTCACAATCGTAGAAATGCAATAGCCCGTCCAAGCCAATGCCCGTTTTGCTGAGCAAAAAGGTATCCACAGGAATATCGGGCTGCAGACCTCCACAAGTACCAATTCTGATGATGTCCAGTGATTTCTTTGCTTCTTTTATTTCCCCGGTCTTGAAATCGATGTTGGCCAAAGCGTCCAATTCATTCAGCACAATATCGATATTGCCCGTACCGATTCCGGTAGAGAGTACGGTAAAGCGCCTACCGCCCAGATGGCCCGTATGGGTAACGAATTCACGTTTTGTCTTTTTGACCTCTATGGAGTCAAAGTGTCTTGAAATGGCAGGAACCCGGTCTGGGTCGCCGACGACCATGATGGTATCTGCAATATCATCAGGATGCAGGTTCAAATGATAGATACTGCCATCGGCATTCAGTATCAACTCAGAAGCGCTGAACGCCATATTATAATTTTAAAATCCGGTCAGTGGCCGTATTGTAAAGAAAGTTATACTTGAGCGCCCCGCCCAAATATGATTCATTATCGCGCAACTGCGCATAAAGGTTGGTCTGTTCTTGCAAGACCTGTTTCCCCTTTTTGGTGAGCCGCACAGGGTTGAAAGAAGAAAAAAGCGGCCTCAACGTGGTAATTATGCGGTCGTATTGCGTATCGCCATAACCGTAAATGTCGTTTTGCTGCAAGACCCCGCCCAACAGTTCCCTACGCGATGAAAACTTGCCCTTGTCGGCGGTCTCGAGCACTTTCCGCTCCAAGACGTTTACACCGTTCTTGATTGCCGGAAAACGCTTCAAGTGCGCCCTGATGGCATCTGAGAGGTAGTCAAACTGAAAGTCCTCCTCAAAATCCAACAGGTTCTCAAGTCGAATGGGGTTGTCGCTGCAGTACAATTGCCATACATAGTCGGCGTATTCGATATCATCTTGTGTAAGGATCGTGCGCTTTTCATACAGGTCCATTAGCTGCTCGTCGTTCAACTCACTTAGGCCATAAAACCTATCAGAACCCTCCACTTTTCCGCTGCAGACCAATGAAATCTCGGCATGCCTTATATGGGTTTTCAGCCAGCTGAGCACCGCCAACATGTTGATTTGGCAAAAAAGGTCGTATTCGAACCAAAGTACGATCCGGTCTTGCTGGCGATGGTTGCACAGCGACCGATATTCTTTCAGTGTTTTTTCTACAAACCAAGACTTGCTGACCTTGTAATTTTTGTGCAGAAAGTCGAATCGCGTTTTCCAAAACGATTCACTGCCCACAGTGCTGAGCGTTTTGCCTTCGCATAGCATCTCGCGCCATGTGATGATGTCTCCCTTCAGGGGCAGGGACTTCAACTTTTCTGTAAAACTGTCCCCATTGGTAATGTGCAACAGCGATTTCATTTTCAGAGTAGTTATTCGTTGGTTAGAATCTATAAATGTAGTGTTTCGTCAAAAAAAACGAAAATAAAATTTCTAAAACATTGATAACCAATCAATAATTTAACACTTTTTCACGCAACCCCATTTTTTTGGTGCAAAAATGCGTTTTCAACCGCCCACGCGCTTCACTTTAAACCCGTGCCTGGTAAGAAACGCCATGATCTTGTCGCGATAGTCGCCCTGAATGATGATCTGTTCATTTTTATAACTGCCCCCAACACTTAGGTATGACTTCAATGCTTTTGCCAATTTTTTGAAATCGGCATCAGCTCCGTGGTAGCCTTCCAAAATGGTCACTGGCTTGCCCTTGCGCTTTTCATACTTGCAGATAATGGGGTCGTCTTGCAGCCAAAATTCTGGTTTTTTGGGTGCTTCGGAAGGGTTTTCTTCCGGAACGTGATCTGGAAAAAGGTTCTTCAACTGATCTTGAAGGTCCATTCGCTCACCCTTTTATCAATCCCAGTTCAATCAATCGCTCGTGCAAGAACTCACCGGCTGTAATGTCTGGATACAGTTTCGGATGGTCTTCGTCAATGCAGTTCTCAAGGCAATTGAGCGGCATCTCGCTGATCGGATGCATGAAAAAGGGAATCGAATACCTCGAGGTGCCCCAAAGTTCGCGCGGTGGGTTTACCACTTGGTGTATGGTCGATTTCAATTTGTTGTTGCTCAACCTCGAGAGCATATCGCCCACGTTGATCATCAACTGGTCTGGACGGGCAATGGCATCTACCCATTCCCCTTTGTGGTTCTTGACCTGCAGCCCCTTGCCATGTGCGCCCATCAAGAGGGTAATCAGGTTGATGTCGCCATGGGCCGCGGCCCGAACAGCGTTTTTGGGCTCTTCGGTAATGGGCGGGTAATGGATGGGCCGCAGAATCGAGTTGCCGTTCTTGATCCATTTATCAAAATAATATTCCTCAAGTCCGAGGTGAAGTGCCAAGGCCCTTAGCACATACTGGGCAGTTTTTTCCAACATTTTATAGGCTTCCTTGCCAACCTCGTTGAACGCTGGCAACTCTTCCACGTGCACATTGTCGGGGTATTCGGCCTCGAGCTTCGGGTCGTCTTCAACGTATTGGCCAAAATGCCAAAATTCTTTCAAATCACCCTCTTTCCGCCCCTTGGCATGTTCTTTTCCGAACGAGGTGTACCCCCGCTGCCCGCCAATGCCCTCGATCTCATACTTGTCTTTGACCTCTTGGGGCAGGGCAAAGAATTTTTTCACCTCGTCGTACAACTGGTCGACCAACTCATCGGACAAAAAATGTCCGCTCAGGGCCACAAAACCAATGTTTTCAAAAGCACCGCCGATCTCTTCGGTAAACTTTTGTTTCCGCTGCGGATCGCCCGACACGAAATCCTTTAAATCTACACTGGGAATCGCACTCATAGTCGTTTTTTTATCAGGCCAAAGATACATAATCCTAGACAACCTCCGTAGGATTTTGATGTTTGAAATGGCCCTTTTTACTACATTTACCCCAGCATATAAGACCCTATGAGATACCATGCCGGCCATTTAGATACAGAGATCTTGCTGTCTTTGTACGCCAAAATGCTGAAGCCCCGAATGATAGAAGAAAAGATGCTCGTTCTACTGCGTCAGGGCAAAATTTCGAAATGGTTCAGCGGCATTGGCCAAGAAGCCATTTCGGTGGGTGTTACCAGTGCCTTGAAAGACGACGAGTATATTTTGCCCATGCACCGCAACCTTGGGGTCTTTACCACCCGCAACGTACCCCTGAAACGGTTATTTGCGCAATGGCAGGGCAAACCCGGTGGTTTTACCAATGGCCGCGACCGTAGTTTTCATTTCGGCACCCAAGAATACAAGATTGTGGGCATGATCTCGCACCTAGGGCCACAGTTGGGTGTTGCCGATGGCATTGCCCTGGCCGATATGTTGCGCAGAAAGAAAAGGGTGACCGCCGTTTTTACGGGCGAAGGGGCCACCAGTGAAGGTGATTTTCATGAGGCGCTGAACGTGGCCTCGGTATGGAGCCTTCCGGTTCTTTTCTGCATAGAGAACAACGGCTACGGCCTTTCGACACCCACCAACGAGCAGTACAATTGCGAACACTTGGCCGATAGGGCCAGAGGGTACGGAATGGAGTCGCGTATCATCGACGGCAACAACATACTCGAAGTCTATACCAAGGTCAACGAACTGTGCAAGTCGCTTCGCAAACGTCCCAGGCCTGTATTGCTTGAGTTCAAGACTTTTCGTATGCGCGGGCACGAAGAGGCCAGCGGCACCAAATATGTGCCTAGGGCGCTCATGCAAAAATGGGCGGCCAAAGACCCCTTGGAAAACTATGTTGAATTTCTGCGCAAAGAAAACATTCTGACCGAAGAAAATGAGGCGGCCATCAAAAAGGAAATCATCCATGAAATTGACGAAAACCTAGCATTGGCCTTTGAGGAACCACCAACCCAATTTGATGAAATAAAAGAGTTAGGTGATGTATATAAAGATTTTATATATCAAGAAGTTGCACCTTTAAAAGAGATTCAAAACATTCGATTTGTAGATGCTGTTTCAGATGGGTTGCGCGAATCGATGCGGCAGCACAACGAACTCATCATCATGGGGCAAGACATTGCCGAATATGGGGGCGTTTTCAAGGTCACCGAAGGCTTTGTCAAAGAATTTGGCCGAAGCAGGGTACGCAATACGCCTATTTGTGAATCGATCATTGTCTCTGCGGCCATGGGGCTGTCGATAAACGGTATGAAGTCGGTGGTCGAGATGCAATTTGCCGATTTTGTGAGTTCAGGCTTCAACCCCATTGTCAATTATCTGGCCAAGGTACATTACCGTTGGGGGCAAGCGGCCGATGTGGTGCTACGAATGCCTTGCGGGGGTGGGGTGGGGGCCGGACCCTTCCACTCGCAGACCAACGAGGCGTGGTTCACCAAAACACCAGGACTAAAAGTGGTGTACCCGGCATTTCCAGCAGATGCCAAAGGCCTGCTCACCACGGCCATCAACGACCCCAATCCCGTTATGTTCTTTGAGCACAAAGGGCTATACCGGAGCGTTTATGGCGATGTTCCGAAGGGGTACTACACCTTGCCGTTAGGCAAGGCCAATCTGCTGCGCCAAGGAGGGCAAATTACCATTGTAAGCTATGGTGCCGGAGTACATTGGGCTTTGGAAACCCTTGAAAAACATCCAGAAATACAGGCAGACCTTATCGATTTACGAACCTTGCAGCCCCTTGATAGCGAAGCCATTTTTTCTTCGGTTAAGAAAACGGGCAAATTGATCATATTGCAAGAGGATACCCTTTTTGGCGGTATTGCCAGTGACATCTCGGCCATGGTCACCGAAAATTGTTTTGAGTATCTCGATGGACCCATAAAAAGGGTTGGCAGCCTTGAAACACCGGTGCCCTTTGCCAAAAGCCTAGAAGAAAACTATTTGCCAAAGAAGCGCTTTGAAGCGGCCCTGCTGCAGTTGGTGGGCTATTAAAATTCTGTATCGCGCAAATGGGTCAATGATTGCATCGTTCACAACAATCATTTCTTTACCGGCTCTCTATATTTCCGAACAAAGAAATGGGGCATATCCGTTTGTCCAATTTAACAACAGCTTAACACATGCCGTGGACATTTTGCTTCGCCCCATCGTATATAATTCCAAAACTAAAACAAATCATATGATGAAGAGAACATTCTTGATGTTACTGGCGGTAGGATTTTTGACCGTGTCCTGCTCGGTCAGCAAATCGGCTAGAACACAGCGCAACCTGTTCAGTGGTTCTTGGACGTTGGACAACATTTCGTACGAGAACAACACAGGCAACTTTCAATCGGTCATTTTCAACGACGCCCGCGATATCTGTTTTGAGGGCAGCGATTGGTTTTTTCGCGACAATAACAGTACCGGTCGGTACACAATTGCCGATGGCAGCCTCTGTGCCGGTGGCGATCGTTTCTTCCGATGGTCGGTGGTCGAGCCCGAAAACAGCTTGAGCCAGCTGCAGTTTAAGTTTATCGATGAAAAACGGAAGGATATCTCGGGTGGCGTGGGCTATCGCCTTGACATCGCCAACCTTACCGAACAGCACATGACGTTGAAATCGAAGG